>Ga0310695_10003358_pt1 | contig 31617 bp, 35 predicted proteins | sample RumenRJG_04DNA_FD_203882 | JGI IMG/M metagenome (GOLD analysis project Ga0310695, IMG submission 203882) | Bovine rumen microbial communities from Lethbridge, Alberta, Canada - RJG_04 (v2) (version 2) | ecosystem: Host-associated > Mammals > Digestive system > Stomach > Rumen | place: Canada...
GCAAGAGATAGAGGATGAGGGCGATGTTTACGAGAGCATCGAGGATATCTGGCCCGACTATCCAACGAAAGAAGATTTCCTCTTCAACGAGGATGAGTATTAATCGGTTTTCGCAAGCGTAAGTGACTGAAAATCAACGAGGTGTGCAAATTGTTATTTTTTGCACACCTCGTTTTATGTACAAAATATGCCATTTTTAGTGGCACAATAATGGCACAAACGGTCCAAATTAGGTTTAATTAGGGGAGGAAATCGAATTATTTGCACAATAATAGCTACTTTTGCAAAATCCTCTTTCAGTGCAAATAATTATTATGATATGGCAAGACAACAACGACAATTTCCTCAGGGAAAGTACATTTTACGTTCGCAGAAGAAGTCTCCGGATGGGCAGCAATATGGTATTTACCTCTATTATTATTGGCGAGGTATGCATGTTCGTCGCTCTGTAGACATGTATGTGGCTCAAAAGGACTGGAACCAGGAAGCCAATGGTGGTGCTGGTGAGTTCCGTTCTTCATACGGTCCCAATTACAAAGTGCGCAATGCTTACTTGAAGGAGTTGATGCACGACATCGACTGCAAAATAATGGACTATATCAAGCTGCATGGTGAGATTGACGGTGATACTATAGAGGCTTTTGTCTCTGGTGACGACAAGGCTCTGCGGCAGGACAATGGTATCGACTTCATCGAGTTCGCTAAACAACGTTTCATCGACCGATACAACTCTGGTAAGATTGGTGTGAGTTCCAGGGAGAACGGTATCAGTTACATCAACCAGTTCGCAAAATTCCTAAAACAAGAGCATCGTGGTAGTCATGGTGCTGATAATGAGCTTCTCTATCTTGGCGAGATTACTGAACGACTTGTACTTGACTTCCGGAACTGGCAACTTGGAAATGACCGCAAAGTGGATACAGTCAACAAGGTGGTTCAAGCCATAGGTGGTGTGTGTCAATATGCATCACAGATGCGATACGTCCCGATAGAAGTGACCTTAGCTATCAAAGACCTGCACCTATCCGATAAGTCTCTTGATGCTGATGAAGTCAGGGTCAAGTATCTAACTGAACAACAATTGAAGGAGTTTGCTGGTATTCGTGAGACTCTTCCGCATATCCGGATGAAAGAGTTCCACGATATGTTTATGTTCAGTTTCTATGCGTGTGGACTCCGACTGATTGATATGATGACATTACGCTGGGTAGATATTGACCTCAAGAAACAAGTCATCAGGAAGATTCAGGTGAAGACCCGTAACCGTAATGTTATACCCATTAGAGAAGCAGCAATAGAGATACTTGACCGCTGGAAAGGCAGATATAAGGTCTTTGTGTTCGGGTTGCTGCCAGACAAGTTTAATCTGAATGTTGATGAAGAGTTGCGTAGGCGTCGCAATTCCGTCACAGCCACCATTAACATTTCTCTGAAGCGACAGTCGAAGTTCGCCAACTTTGAAGTTGAGGTTACATTCCACTGGGCCAGGCATACTTGGGCAGTACTAGCGTTGGAAAAGGGCGTTGAGATAAGTAAGATAAGCAGACTTCTCGGTCACACCTCAACGGCGGTGACCGAGAAAGTCTATGCAGAATTCCTTCCAGAAACTCTTAGGGACGTGGTTGATGAACTTGACTTCAAGTTCTGAATTTAAATAATAAAGCAACAGGCCTGTTAGTTCCCCTCATTTCAAATTTAATGTAGCTCCCACATTTTAAATGAGGGTAATCAAAAGGATCGTTAGCAAGTATTCCGTGATAGATACCGCCTGTGACATCAGAGTCATAGTCTTTTTTTGTTGTTTCATCAATAATAACCCAAACTCCTTCGCCAATACCTGACTCAAATTCCTTTTTGTCATTAGGGAGATTGACTTTAATATGGCTTGGATTCATTGTCATCTTTAAGCGATTGGTGTCATTGTCAACTAAAGCGATATTAGACGGCCATATTAAACCATTAATACACTCATAATTGCTGTCGCAAGTGTTTTTTTCAACAGAATTACCGTACTTCATGCAGCTTTTCTTCTGATTGTACTTCATGCGCTTTGCATATTTTTTGTTACTCATTTTTAGATGTGCCCTTCCGGGACTTGGGGATTTAATCATTATACTATGTTATCTTGCTTTGTTTTGCCTTAATCAAGTTCCTGAAAGATGTAGTAGAAGCACTCGGTGTCCATCATCTTGTACACATTCCCGAAAACTTTCCAGAACTCATCAGTATTCTTCATCACCTTGTCATAGGCAGACTTCCCTTTACCGATAATATGCCAGAGACCGTCGCTCAGAGTATCATTACCGATGTAGTTATTAGGTGCAAATCCTTCTGGACACAAATAATTGAATTCACCGTTACTGATGGTATGGTAATGTCCCGTGATGCGCTCTTCGAGTTTGTTGCAGAATTCGCCAGCCTTATCCTCGAACTCTTTAAGTTCGTCTTCAGTACACGCCTTCAGCATTCTTTGACGGCAAATCTCATAGTTCTTTTCGAACTTCCAATAACGAGACCAGTTAATCTTTCTAACGATCTCCCAAAATCTTTTCTCTTTCATAATCTTCTTTTTTGTTAATTACTATATTATTAGTGCAATTTGTATAATTCAACTTCTGGGATAGAACTTCAAATTATTGACAGCTTCTTTTTTACTACTTGGTAAATAGTCTGCATATATGTCCTCTGTGACGTAGGTCGTTTTATGATCCATCAGTTTGCTAATCATGGTTGTTGGTATTCCTTGTTCGAGGGCAAGTACACCAAAAGAATGACGTGCGTAATGAGTTGTTACTTTCTTGTTAAGCTGTGCAATCTCTGATATCTTTTTTAGCGACTTATTGATGGTGGAAGTGATGGAATTGCGCCGTTTTTTCAACTTCTCCTCATCCCTTAAATCAAAGCCATCGTTGAGCAGTCCAAAGATGAAATCTTTGTGTCGGTCTTTCCACTTTGACAAAATTTCTAGAGCATCATTGCTCAGAGGAATTTCTGTATATCTTCGGGTCTTCATAATCTTCTTGCGTAGTACTTGCTTATTCCAAATAATGTTACTCCATCTTAGTGTAATGATATCACTGACCCTTAATCCACAGGCATAAATTGCGAATAGGATCATGTCAATAACTTCTAACTGTCTTTTAGTAAGACTATCTGGATTGATGTTGGCAAGTCTTCCGATTTCCTCAATAGTCATATATTTAATAGTTCTATTGTCATCTTCGTCAAGACTTTCGTCCATCTCAATGTCGGCAATTGCCTGAGCAGATGTTTTACAGAGTAATCCTTCTTCAGAAGCGCATCTACAGATCTTACAGATAAGTTCTAGGTATTTTTTAACTGTGTTAGTTTTACGTCCCCGTCCATGTCCCCACGTCACGAAGTCACGAACAAGTTCCTCGGTAATGTTGCCTACGTAGAGTTCACCTCCTTTTTCGCCTTCCTTCTCGCTCAGAAAGTTCGTGAATTGGTTCAGGATGCTAACAGAGTTCCCGTAAGTAGAAATTTTAATCTTATGTCCTTTATACTGCTTTCCCAGTACTTCAAGTGCATAAGCAACAAAGTTTTGCCCCTTGTCTGCTCTTAGTGGTCTGTCATCACCACTGATAAAGCTCCGGATGATGTCAGGACTAATGTTACAATTTTGCTCGACATAATCGAATATGCAGCTATCAACCTTTCTTAGCAACTTCTGAAGCTTCTGGTTCATCTTTCTGTAATCGGTTCCGTAACTTGCACGAAGTTCGCCAATGCCGTGGTTGGCGTTTGGATTCCAATCCTTTACCATGCACCGTATATCTGTGCTCTGTCTGATTTTCTTGCCTCCGCAGAAATAGTTGAGATAGACAGGGTACAACATCCCCTCGTCGACCTTTGCCGGCGTACGAAGAAAAAACCTTCCCTGAGGATATTTCCGTGCGACCCTACCCATCTCTATAACCAGCAAATAATTAGAAGAGTGTATGAAGTTCGTTCGTCAACAGCTTATCCCCTTGAGCATGTCGTCAGAAATCTGCTTAACGTCTGGATTTGCAGCTCTCCATGCATAGTATTTTCGCTTCAGGGCTTTCACAACAAACACGTCATCAATGTAGACGTCATTTAAAGATTCACCAGGACAAGTAGCAATATAACCAACCCCATCCCTAGCTGGACGTTGATTTTTGTTGAAATCGTCAAATCCATCTCCTTCGTAAACATATGGAATTGTCTCGAAATGAGCCATCAGCCGTTTAAATCTTTCAATCGGGTTAAAAATCTTTCGAGCAGTTTTACATCGGCTATTGTGTTTCTTTTTCGCTTCCTCAAACTGTCTTTTTGTAATTGTCATGAAAGCTTTACGGTTTTTGTCGTATGTGAGATCATGCCATCTCTTAATTTTATAGACAAGATTATAGATGTCTACATCTCTGATATCGTCTTTAAACTCATCATACTCACAACGTTCATGGGCATTTTTCGCGTCTGACAGAATTCTGGAGTATCTCTCTCTTCTTTTTTTCATTGTTTTTCTTTATTTAAATTTTAATTAATAAGGGGATCGGCTCCTATGTCCTTTCTTGTCCTTCTGATGATTTTATCAAAACCCCAAGGATTAGTTTTCACTTTGCATAAAGAATAACATATATTAACAATCCTACGAGCCAATTATAACCTGTTATTAATTTGTAAAGTGTATTACCTTTGTCATTATTTGGCAACTAATTACCTCTGTTGTGGTACCTATTATAAGCATAGATATACCTCTTATTATATGACTTAAACTCATACCCTGAGGTATCGTACAAGACATTTCTGCAGATGTTTAAGTATCTCTTTCTGAGTGCATATACTATTGAGCATATTGGTCAACCCCTTTTTCATTACTTCCATTTTGTTTTTATAAAACTTGGTTATCCCCATCGTCTTTTATTTTGCTTGAAGATTGTATACAAATTTATAATTTATTTTGTAAAATATTATCTAATCCGCGAAACTAAATTCAATTATAACGATATTATTAATAGAACAGAGAGTAATTAACAATAAAAAATAATTAATCAAACAAGTTATGTTAAACATAAGAAGAGGCAACATGTATTCGACAGTATCTCATACTTGGAATGCTGTGTCAGGAAAATGTATGCACAATTGTGTGTATTGTTATGTCAAAAAGTTTGTGGAACATCAGCGAAGTATCCATTTGGTACAGGAAGAATTCAAAACTGATCTTGGAAATAATAATACCATCTTTGTTGGCTCTGGAGCGGATATGTTCGCTGATAATGTCAGCCCTCATTGGATAGTTCGTATACTTGATTATTGCGATATGTTTGACAATCATTACTTATTTCAAAGTAAGAACCCTGCCAATATGCTTAAGTATATCGATCATCCCGTATTTAGAAAATCTGAAGTAGGCACAACCATCGAAACTAATCGCCATTATCCGACTGCAATGCAGAAAGCTCCTATGATAATGGAAAGAGTTGCTGCAATGGAGAAGATTTCAGAAAAAGGGGTGGATACTTACGTTACCTGTGAACCTATTATGGATTTTGATTTGGATGAGATGGTGGTGTTGATTCGCCGTTGTCACCCCAAAATAGTATATGTCGGTCGCAATTCATGGTCTTCCATAAGCCTTCCTGAACCGTCAAACGAACAAGTTGAATCACTCATAGTTTCACTTCGAGCATTTACGAATGTAGAACTTAAGAATAATGTTTGGGAGTACCATGAGTTCAATCCAACTCTCTACGTAGATGTCTCCAAAGATGTGAGGGTGTCATCGACTACAGGTAATACTCTGTTTTGATATTAAGATGCTATCGTGGCAGACCATTGGATGCTTCTTTGATTTGTATGTTGGGACAATCGTAGGTAAATATGCCACGTTACTTATGCTTTATATATAATAATGTGTAATTAATCGATTCTTCTATTTGGGAGCAATATGCAGAATCTGCTGACGTATTAAAATCTGTTAAATCTTGATTTTTCCAAAAACTAAAGTGAAAAGGAGCAGTAATATGTTTGAAGAAAAATTTAAAAAGCTATGACAGAAAGAAACGACAAGATCATTACAAATGACACAACTTCTTCAAGTTGTCCTCCTCTTTATTATGCCAGTTACCGCATAGGTAATCAAGGGGGGAGCAAGGGTACAGCTACGTATGAACAGGCTGTGGAATGGGTCATGAACACGACAAGAGACAAGATGTCGAGTGACAAGAAACTTCAGGTCACTTGGACTGTCAAGGAATTGAAGAGCAAGGATACAGTCTTTGAGAGGTGTACAACGACAACGGCATTTAACAACTTAAACAGTATAACTGTTGATAATAAAAATATTAATGAGGAGAACATTATGGACAAGAGTATTTTGACAGAATCAGAGAAGATGTTTCTGATGCTTAGTGAAAAAGAGGTAAAACTGATGGCAAAAAATGTGATGAATGAAGCCACTAAATATTTGACATCAGAAAAAGAAGAATTCGATGCAGCAGTCACAGATGCTTCGAGTGGTATGATAACTATCAAACAGTCGCGGAGTAAGACAAGACTAAGTTTCAAAGCATGGTCCTTGTTTAGTCGCTTACATGACAAGCGACACCCAGCTTCTTATAATTATGGTCGTGTTGATGATGTCATTTGGGATACTTATCTACATGGACGTAAAGCCTTCAGCATTGATGAGAACGTGCAAACTGAACAAAGTAAAATGTACACTGGTCATGCCACGGATGATAATGCCGTGAGCAGAATGGCTATAAAAGAGTTGGTAGGTAAGGTTGTTTCGAATGTGATGGTTTTTCTCTCGGCTGATGAATATACGGCTAGGTATCTACAGGAAAAAGGGTGCAAACTCGGTGAAGATGTTGAGAGACTAACAAACAAAGTCCTCACCTGCGACATACAAAGTGATAACATACACTTCAAGAGCATAACAGGCGTATCGGAAGTTGTTAATACAGAAGGCTTAACTCGTCTGGAAATTGAGCAGGCTCTACACAAGTTGATTATTCGATTCATATCAAATGCTGCTATCACCCCAGCAACACATAGCATAGTAGGTAGTGTGGTAGATTTGAACGATTTGGCTCGTAATGTTTGGGATAGTGAAACCGAAAGAACAGTTTGTGATGTCGTGAACAGCAATATGCTGACAGGTGATGTGTCTTGTTCAAAAGAAACATATCAACGAGATGGCTCAGGGGAGTCGAGCATCCTTCATGGTTTTCAAGGACGAACAGATTGCGAAGGTAGAGCCAGCAATGATGAAAGAACGTTCTCTCGCCCCAACGTCAATTATATTGTAGTTGGTAAGAACAATAGTTATCAATTAGCTGATGACTCGTGAGCATAGTACTTTTCTTAATTTGAAGTTACTCAATAGGTTAATCATTTAAAGAAATATAAAATGAAGAATATTAAAGTATTTACCGCATTTAGCGGTTACGACAGTCAGTGTATGGCCCTTGAAAGGCTTAAAGAGACTAACCCCGGCTTCGAATACGAACTGGTAGGATGGAGTGAGATCGATAAGAAAGCTATTGCTAGTCATAATGCAGTTTTTCCCGAATATGCATCATGCTGGTATGGTGATATAACAAAGATAGATTGGAGAATAGTACCCGACTTCGATTTGTTTACGTATTCCTCACCTTGTCAATCGTTCAGCATTTCCGGTAAAAGGGAGGGTGGTGAAGAAGGTTCAGGAACAACATCGTCGCTTCTGTGGGAATGCCGACGTGCAATAGAAACGAAACGACCTAAGTATTGTCTTCTTGAGAATGTGAAAAGTTTGGTAGACAAGACAATGTATCATACTTTCGAAGATTGGATGATGGCGTTGACCAATTTGGGGTATATTAATGAGTGGAAGGTCTTGAATGCGGCTGACTATGGCATACCACAGCACCGTGAGCGTACCATCATGGTCTCAATTCGAGAGGATGTTTACGAAGGATTCTCTTTTCCGGAGTCTTTCCCTCTTGAGACTATGCCTGAGGACTTACTTGATAAGGACGTAGACCGAAAATTCTACATGGACGAGCAAAGGAAAGATGCTTTTTTTGACTTGCTCGAAAACGCCACGGAAGGTTATGAAATCTGTACATCCTTTGGGAAAAATGTTCCCCCTTCGGTTGAGGGATGCTGTATAAAACAATTTATATCACCTGCCTGTAAAGGTGGTGTGCTCCCTACATTAATGGCAAGTGGTGCCTGTTCCGTTACCACAATGTATAGTGTAGGCGACCACCCTTGTCCTGGTATTATTGAAATAAGAAAGAATAATTAAGAATATGAAGAAGACAAAGATCATCAGAAGAAGAGCAATTAATGCGCATAAAAGTAGCATTCTCAATGCTGTTAAGAACATAACTGAGGGAGAGAGCGTGTGGATACGGAAGGCGACCCCCAAAGAGACTCTACGTTTCATGGGGGTAAATGACCGTCTGATTGACCGGCTAGTCAACCCTGTTGGGGAGTTAGAAAAGCTTGGCTACAATGGAGCCGAGATAGAAGGTTTGCTAACCGTTAATGGAGAACGGCAAAAAGTAAGTGATCGGGACCTTTATTTCATGGCAGGAAACTCCATTGCCGTGGGTATGTTGCATAATGTGTTTAAGGCGATGTTTTATTGATAATGTGGCATCGGATGTGGCAGAGATATGTGGCAAGTGAAGAGAATCCTTAATGCATTTAGAAAGAGTTTATGGAAGAGTTTGATAAACTTCCAGGAACTCTTCGTTTTAGTAGTTCCATGGTTCCGAGTTCCAATTCAATTAGAGATATCTGTATAGATTTTTTTTCTAAATAATATATTTCTATTTCTATGATTATTCCTTATATAAGCGGAACTTTTCTGTAATAGATCATAATTATCTAATATTGAGGATTTTACAAGTTCCTTTTTTGTTCCAAAATATTGTAGTCAATTCTAATCGGAACTAAATTTTGTAACTAAAATTCTCGCTTCCCTGTAGTATGGTAGGATAAATACTTAGATACAAATCAGTGTCTGAGCATCAATCTTATTTAATTCAATATAGCTGGCTTCATTGCCAGCTATATTTTTCTTCATTTCAGAAAACAATTAGTAATATGATGGATATAAATATTAGGGAGAGGTAATAAAGCCGCTTCCAATTAATTAAGATTATGCATAAAAATAAGAAAGATGCTCGTATCATCGAGTTGTCAAACAGTCAATCTTCAGCTACAAAGCAGGCTGAAAAGCAGGTCGAAAGTGAGAATAGACCGTTATTGAAAGTAGAACGCAAAATCAAGCGTCAGCAAGAAGTTGAAGATGCAGCACGTATTTGGGGGGTGTTTAATATGACGGTAGACGAGGATGGTCGTATAGAGAATGTCCCAATGAATTATTACAACCTGCTCTCCAAACACACAGATTTTAATATAATCCGTCTTGATGATTTCTCTGGTCAGATATACTACGGAGAAGAGTTGTTAAACGACTTTCATTTGGCGAGGATAAACAATCAGATTAGTAATATTACAGGAGGACGTCTGTCCAACAGGAATGTTATTATGGACGTTATACAACAAATAGCGGATGATAATAGGTTCAACACTCTGACTAGCTATCTTGATACACTTGTTTGGGATGGTTTATCAAGGATTCCGACAATGTTTACTGACTTTCTGGGAGCTTCGTATTCTGATTTGTATTCTACCATGTCAAGGATTTGGATGAAAGCTGCTGTCAAACGAGCTTACGAACCGGGTTGCAAATTTGACTATATTGTAATCCTTTCTGGTCCTCAAGGTATAGGAAAATCTCACTTTTGTGAATGTTTGTCTGTTCGTCCAGAATGGTATTGCGAAAACGTTCAGATGGGGGATAAAGATGGCCTTCTACAGCTTCGTAATTCATGGATAATAAATATGGATGAGATTACTTCTTTGAATAAAAAAGATGCTGCAACAGCTAAAAATTTCATTACGTCCACCTCAGATAAGTTCAGGTCACCTTATGGACGTCTCCCTATGACATATAAAAGACATTGTATTTTTATTGGAACGACCAATGAAGATACTTTCCTAAAAGACACGTCGTCTGTAACCGAGCGTCGTTATTGGGTCGTACGTTGTAGTGGAACACCGAATGATAGTATCGAGCGATTTGAAAAACTAACTCCAAGCGTGGTTGATCAACTATGGGCTGAAGCGGTCTATTATTATAAGAGTCCAGACAAGATAGATATCCCAATGTATATACCAGAATCTTTATGGCAGGATTTTAAAGAAGACCAACTGCAATACAAAGTTGAGAACGAGAGCGAACTATTTTTGTTTCTTGATGAAGCACTTGATAGACCCTACTGTGACTTTAAAAACGATTCCTCTCTAAAAGAGCAGTATAAAAATCCTGATATGACAGGAACTCCTAAAAGACTTCAGAACAAGTTCGCAAAGAACGCTATTACTATGCTTCTTGCAGACAATCATATTCATGATTGGAAGGGGGCTCTTAAGCAATATGCTATGATGAATAGTGACAAATGGGAATATAAAAAAATAAAGGCATACTCGCATGCATCTGTATGGGGCCTATTCAGGAAGCAAAACGAAAACACCTATAATAAGTATGAAATCATCTGAGATTGGTAATATGTGGGTAAGTTGTTACCGCGGATGTTATGATCGTAATGTAGCAGGAAATTTACTTCTTAGTCAGTTTCTTGGTTCTGAATGTTGTGGGCATTCACACTTGGCAGACAGAGTTGCTTTACTTCGTTCTATGACCAAAGGGACACAAGAGTACGATGATATGAAGAAAAGAATACCATGTGCTACTATTTCCTGTTTGTGTAATGGATGGCGGTCTAAAGAGAATGTTATAAGACGCAACCCCCTTATTGTAATAGATATAGATTTGAAAGACAACCCTCGTCTAGAGTCGTGCGTATTTCGAGAAAAGCTTATGGAGGGGCTTGTACGATGGCCCTATGTATATGCAGTAGGAACATCTTGTTCAGGCAAAGGATTATTTGCAATAGTCCTTTTGTCCTCTAATAACAACCAACAAGACTTTCTTGGTGCATTCAGTGCGCTCGAAGAGGAATTCTCCTATGTAAATATCATTATTGATAAGCAATGCAAAGATATTACAAGACTACGGATTGCATCACCAGATCCAATACTTGTTAAAGCACCGTCAGATGAAATAACACCCTACCAGCAGCGTATTAAAAAGGATGTTGAAAAGATGGTTTTACCACGTTTGATAACTGCAGGAGCTGATCAATACGAAATATTGTCAGAATTGATAGATATGCTAATATCCCATGGATATTCAACAGACAACTATGATGAATGGATAAAAGATGGATTCCTTCTTCAATCTATTGGACAATCTGGATTTGAAATATTCCTGCGTATAAGTCGTTCATCATAGAACTATAAAGGAGACGCAGATGTATGGAAGAAGTGGAACCAATTATCAGATTCCTCGTGTACGCCGTCTATGTGCCTTGCTGCTTTCAAGAAAAAAGTATGTAAAATAATAGGCCCCTCTGCATACTCAGATGCAGTAGCTAATGTTTTGAGAAGACATGTGAGATAATAGTTACCATAGCTATTTTAATCAAAATAGTCCTAATTGTGCCAAAAAAAGATGCAAAACCATTTTTCAAACGACCGTTTGTGAAATGGTTTTTGTATTTTCGCGTTGTTAAAAAACACCTAATATGAAAAAGGTTATAGCATACTATCGTGTTTCCACGGATGATCAGCATCTGGGAATCTCCGCACAGAAAGATATCGTGCGGAGATATTGTGAGTTCAATTCTACGGAAATAATTTCCGAATATGAAGAATATGAGTCCGGAAAGAAAAATGATCGACCACAACTCGCAAAGGCATTGACGGAATCCGTACAGAAAGGAGCATATCTTATCGTTGCTAAAATTGACCGTTTAACTCGTGTCGCTTATTATGGATTACAACTATGTGAAAAGTACAAGATTATCTTTGTGGATCACCCTTTGATGGGAACCATTGAGCAGTCTTTATACTTTGGACTCGCGCAGCAAGAAAGGGAGTTTATTAGTCAGCGTACCAAACAGGCTTTGGCTGAATTAACGAAGAGTGGAGTCAAGTTAGGTGCTCCAAAAGCGACATTTACTGATGCTATGAGGGTGAAAGCACTATGTAAGAGACGCCAAAACACGATCTCAAGCGAAGCGAATAAACGGGCATATGCAGTTGTTAGTGTAATGACAGGCAACTACAGCGAAAAAGCGCAGTATTTGAATAATAACGGGTTTCGTACAGCCAAAGGTGGTATCTGGCGAGCACATCAAGTTAGACGACTTATTGAAGCATTCCAATGCACGTCATGCAGTAATATTACCAGTGACGTCTTCCCTGAGCGGTGAAATTGCTATAGCTGACAGCACTTCACATCTCTTTATAAAACGGACATTCGAAGAGGTTCCTTTATATCAAGATGTAAAGTCAATCATCAATTAAAACGGAGAGTTGCAATGATTCTCTCTATTGTAATCATCTCTATCTTTCAAGTAGCCTTCCCATATCTTTTCATATTTCTTCATGATGTTCTTTGGTATGGGGAATCTTGGTTTGAATAAGTGCAAAGCATCCACATGTGAGTGATAAGGGAAGTAGGTTGGCCCATCAATCACAATATAAGAATCGTCACTTATGTCTCCGTAATACGGCTCGCCGTCTTCTTTTGCTTTCTTGGCATACCAAACATTATCTCTTGGAGGTGCAAGTATAAAAACTAGATGAGCTCGGTCGCCATCATACCACTCTGCCAGGTCCCCCCATTTGAATCTAATCTCATCTTCACTTCTTCGCGCAAAGCCGGCTTCTGACCAGTACGAGGGGAAAAGACGCTTGTCTATCACTTCACCCTTGTCATCGTACAACCAGCATTTTGCATATTCATTTCTGTCATAAACAACATCAAAGACGCGCTCGTAGATATAAAGGCAATAGAGATCTTTTGTGTTGATTTGTCCCGAGGCTAATATGTCTTTCATAACAATCTCCGCTGCTTCGAACGTCTCGCAAAAAGCTAGACTACAATAGTCAACTCTATAAGTCGGATAACGACGAGGATGCCTGACTATACAAGCTTCGATTTCGAAGAATCTTCCCTTCGTGCTTATATCTACGGGGTCTGGTGTTGTCCCGTCCAAATTGAATGATCCAATAATCATATACTTCTTTTACTTTATTATTATTCCTTTTGTTCTTAACCATTTGGCGAAGTCATCTATCAAACTATTATTGATGATTAGCATACTTGGTGTCAAGACACCGGCAACTACACCTGCTTTTACACTATGCTCTGGAATGAACTCTGTATTGAAAACAGGAGCCCACTTCTTATAGTTCTGATAACTTTTGAAAAGTACTTCGAACAATTCTTGATTTTCCTTTTGCGATATTTCCATTTTACCTTCTTATTAATTATTAATATGATGCAAATATAGTTCTTATTGATAAAACTTCCAATCATTATCATTAGTTTGGCATAAACTCGCTGACTATTGGGAAGAGATTCCTTTCTAAACTTATTACGATTTAATAAAACTCATAACTTTAATGTTTTCGTATTCCGGATGTTTCTTTTGAATTCCTCGGACTATGTCATCATAGTCTGTCGAACTTACATTTAATACTTCCAGGAAGTCAATATATGGTCCTATCTTGTATTTGTTATCTTTATAAGAGAATTTGATATTTTTTATTATCATATGCATAAGACATTTTAAACAGATTTGATTATAGTCATAGTCACATTCATTTTTTTTATTATTTGGTCTTTATTATTTTTAGTCAATAAAATAACTGAAATAAACACTGAAATTACTGAAGCGCAATATAAAGCTCGATCTCGAGCATAACATATAATAAGATAGAAACTTCATTGTTATTATTATTATTTTGTTTTGCGAAAAGTATGTATTTTTTAATGTTCCAAATTATAGATCATTATTCAATTATTTCATCAAATATTTGAGCAGTTGCTTATTTTGAACGAACTAAACCTCTTCTCTATATCTTAACAAGATACTGTAAAACTGGGCGAGTTGATCTCTTAGTTTTTCTGCATTGTAGTTAAGCTTAAGAGTATCTTCATTCATATAGACTCTTTTATTCACGTCAATCAAAAAAGAACTATATGTGAAATCTATTATGGGAGCTATTGCATTTGAGAAAGGTAAGTTAATCCCAACTTTATACCCATGACCATTGAAGAACTTAGCAACAAGTTCAATAACGAAATCTGAGGGTTGGCTCCAATCCTTATTGTAGCCAATGCATAAGTCAACATCATTTATATCTGACGGGAACGAGTTGCAGTTTATCAGAAGTGAATGCTCATTAAGCAACTTCTTTAGTTTGTTGATGCGTGAGTCGTCTGCCGTGATAGTCTTTATTCCTTCTCTTTTATCTGGAATGAAGATGTAGTCAATGAAACAGTTCGTCCTAACTTGAGGGATATTCAGAACAATGTTGTCGTACCATCTTTCTCTTGTTTTAAGAATGTTGTTTCGTCCTCGAACATTGAAAGGTAGTATTGTAGAGGAAGTTGCCGAAACTTCCTCAATGCCTTTCTTCTTTCCTTTTTCTTCATCGGCGTGTAGAAGAAAGTTCCACCGCCTTGTACATACTTTACACATGTGTTATATTCTATTTTGTAAATGATATTACTTATTATCGTTGCTTCATCTCTGAGTTCCAAGAATTTTACGACTTCATCTACAGGCCTACAAAACGATAAAGATAGTCCGTTTAGACTAATCTGATATTTCTTCTTTAGTTCTTTGTTTATCGCCCAGTACCTATGATAAAGTTGGTAAATGCGTTTGTTCCTCTTATCTATCAGCCTGCTGCGCCTTCCTCTCATATTCATATAAACAACATTACGAGACCACTAGCGATGATGATAATCCAGATAAAAATACCACCATTGTCGCCAAGGCAACAGTCGCCTATTAAGGTGATAATTTCGAGTATAGTACCTAATAGATAGAACAAGAAATATGCAATTCCACAACCTGCCAAAACCCAAAAAGCTAACGATAACATATTTTCAATTCATATTTTTATGCTTACTTCCTTTAAGTCAGCGTTTCAGCTATTTCTGTGTTGCAAAGATAAGTTGAAATCAGACACAATCAAAGAAAAAAAAGCAAGCAATGTATAAAACGTTGCTTGCTTGGTATGAATTAAGATCGTGGGCTTTAATCTTCTTCGAACATCTTATATAGATTGCTCATTCGTGCGACTGTTCTCTTTAAATCTTCAGCTGCCTTCTTTACTTGGTAAGTTTGCTCATCAGGGAAATCTTCCGGCTTAAGTTCCGGATAGTTTTTTCCAACAAGAAGATCAAGTTTATCGTTAAGAGGACTGCCTTTAGATTTGGCAATTTTCAATTGAACATTCTCTTCTCCAATTTTAATGGTAATTGTCCCATTTTTTTTGTCGACAAAAGCAACCATACAAATATTGATAATTGTCGAGCGGTCTATTCTCACTAGGGTATGAGCTTCGTTCAGTTCTTCGATAGCTTTCCATAATTGGCCGATTTGAATTCTGATAGTTCTGTAAACAACCTGTTTAAGATAGATATCCGTATAGTTTCCGTCGGCTTTAGCAAAAACTAAATCCGAGAGGTCAATCATGTATGACCTATTTGAATCTTGGAGCTTTAGCATATCTTATATTTTTTACAAAAATAAATATTAAAATGGCTCTAAATGAATAATTTAAATCTTTCTAAATATCATTAACTGTTATTAGGACTGATGATGCTTAATAGTGTCATAGTTCAAAAATTGTTTTCAAATTACTCGGGTCAATTTTGCATTTTGCTAGTTGACGGGCTACAGACATTCCTTTACCTTCAAGGCGTTTAAATTCTGTATATTTTTTTAAATTCGTCAATTCGTATAGTTCATCAGAGTATTCTTGAATCTTCTCTTCACACGAATCTAAGTCGTCAAGGGCTTCCATCAATTTGTCTTTGTATTCACTGATTCGTTCTTTGATAGTCTTCATACGCGATTTCACATCATTAACCTCTTTACTACCACCGAATCCCCAGAACCCAGTACTTTTTCCGCTCTGAATGAGAGTGTTTAATTTTTCATTATAAGATAGAAGTGTTATCGTTTGCTCTTCTATTCGAACAATTTCATGCTTTATTTTCTTCTTAAGTTCATGATCACGCTTCCACATAGAATCATTCCATTTGTTCTTATAATATGTAATTTGTTTGTTCTTACCTTTAGTAATAAGATCAAATGCATTCTTTGGCTTTAATAATTCTTCATCACTACTGACTTTTTTAAAGCCAGAGATTATTAAATCATCATATTTCTCATCATTAACTGTTATCTTCGATTTCGAAGTTTGTTTAGGGGTTATAGCCGGTGATGCTGCTACGATTTGTTTAGTATCTTTTTCTTCTTCGTCATCATTCTCTTCTTCATCTTCTTCATCTTCTTCATCTTCTTCATTATCATCCTCATATTCGTCTTCGTCATCCTCTATATCATTGAATATAAATTCTGATCCACCTTTATCATCATCAAGATCTTCAAAGTCCTCATCGAGAAAAATGTTATCTTCTAAATACCTTAATCTTTCCTTTATTTGGTTTTCTTTTGGATCCTTTTCAAAATTATACCCCCTATATGCATCCTCTAATTTTGAATAACACCGTTTGAGATATTCATCAAAATTAATCAAATCCTCAGATTCTTCAGTATTATTCAGTCCACATGTGTCATTGATAATTTTACTGACTTCTTCTATATGCTTGTCCTGAAACAACAAACCTTCTTCAATTAAGTAGAATATTTCCGACCAACATTGAAAGTATTTTTTAGAACGTTTTTCATCCGAACGGAGTTCTCCAAAGACTTCATTATAAGATTTTCGATATCCTTCAATTGCACACAAAACTGCAGTCTTCCTTTGAGAATCGTTTATGCCCAAATAATGGTAAACGGGGTCTTTGGATAAGAGTACGGATTCTGTTGAAAGCATCCAGCTTAGATTGTCAAAAATAATACTTTTTTTTCTCTGGCGGAATTAACTTGGTCAGCTTTTCTTAGTTCATCTATTTCCTTATTCCTGCGTTCCCATGCTTTATTACTTTTTTCCTCATCTCTACGCCAGCGCTCTGCCATTTGTTCTTGCTCTTGATACATGGAGTCCAGAATGCTTTGACTTGTAGCAATTAACTCATCTGATGGCTTATCAATGTTATGAAGTTCTTTTATGGATGCTATTGCACCTCCGACTAAAGCTCCAAGACCCAATCTGGATTTATTATTCTTTCCTCCTTTATTATCTGTTATATGATTGTTACTCTTTTGTTCATTTGTTGCAGCCATCTTTTGTCCCTTCTTTTCCGCACGGAATCGTCTGCATTCTTCAACCGCTTTCCTATAAGATTGAATATCATGCGGTTCAGTTTCATCTCCATATGCTTCGAAAAACCTTTGACTACCAACAAAAAAATAAGACACATTTGAGTCGGTGTCAATTCTTAAAACGCCATTAGGTAGCCAACGTGCCGAAACACCTTTGTGTCCGAATGGTACAGCTACTTGTTTTGTACTATCACCATTCACAAAATAACACGAGTCATTTACTCTTACGAGTTTTTTGCCTATCCAATCTGAAGGAAAACAATTTGAATAATTCATATGCCTTTATTTTTTAAATATTAATTTCTTTGTTAACTCCTGAAAATACGCTTTCTCTGATAGCTTTATTGACCTTTAATATGGCATTTTTCTTTGCTATATCAGTATAATCCATTTTTTGCATTCGATATTTTGTTGACAGAACAATCCTGAATCCTTGATCTTCTGCAATTTCTTTGGAGTCTTCTTTAAAAGGATTAGGGACGGGCTTGTATAGTGGCAATACTTTTTCTACAATCGTATAGTTACGATTAGATATTGCAAGGTCAATAAGTTCGCTACATTTTTGGTTAAACTTTGTCGCATTTTCTATATACTCCGAATGCTCTTTTAGTCTATCCATATCAAAATCGTATTTGCTCTTGTATTCTGTGCCCTCTGGTATGGCAGATCCTTTAATAGGAATATCTGTTAAAAGAAATGTCAATCTATTGATACTCTCTAGGTCGCCCTTTGCACAGAGGTACATTGCTTCTGCATGAAATATATAATCAAATGCTTCTTTCTTTTTCACCTCCCAATCTCCATATGTCATTCCTGATGGTGGAGATGGAGCATTATTCATTTCATCAAGAAAACGATGTGCTGCTTCAAAATCGTATGCCCGTGCCGCTTCTTGATAACTATTATACTTTGCTTTTGAATCTGCACAACTGCTACATATCATCATGTTTAAGACCAGGACAAGAAACCCGTATAAATGGATTCCGTTTGTTCTAGAATTCTCTACTCTCATCATAGTTAGAATTTAAAAAGACGTTATTATAATAAAAATGCTAAAGCTAATTTCCCCATTAGAGGTAATCCGCTGTAAAGGGCTACAGCTGCGCCACCTGCAAGTACTGCTCCAGCACCAAGTCCCCACAAAAATGGATGTTTCTTAAAAGATCCTATTAAGCCGCCAGAAGACTTTTGGTCACTCCCAGATGATGTAGCAACCGTTTTCTCTGCCTGTTTCATTGAGGCTTCTTGTTCATATTTCATTTTTATTTGCTCCATTGCTAAGCGTTCAAGCTCAACTTTCTGTTCATGTTTAATTGAATCAAGTCGAACGTCCCGAATATGTTTTGTATAATTGTCATAGAGTTTTGCTGCTTCTATGTATTGTTTTGAATTGGCCGGAATCATCTTCAGACATCCTGCTACCATCGGGTTATATTGTTCACCGGCAGATGCGATAGAATTTTTTAGGTCTGACAGCAGTTCCTCTGCTTTTTGTTTCTTTAATTCCTCGAGGACTTGACCTTGTCTCTTTGATGCATAATCAAAGCAAGCAGTTGCCTGTGTTGGAACTGTTGCTAACAGAGCATACGCGGTTGCGTAGTCCTGATTGGCAACATATTCCTCTATGATAGATTTAAATCCCTGAGGATTGCTATTATACCATGATAGTATTCTTTCAGATGCTGTTTTCAGCATTTGCTGAATTTCATTACAGTTCTTGATAGAGTTCACTGCATTGAAAGTGGATTCTTCAAATGTTGCACCGGCACCTTCAACGTCCATATCATAAGTAGCATAAACGTCTCCTGTCAGCATATTACCAACAACGAAAGTTATCGTATATTTTGTAATCATCCGTTGGGGAACGGTCCCTGTCGCAGCACGTCCTGTAGGAGTGAATAAGGTAGCAAGACAAAAAGCTGGAGAGTTGCCATAACCACCTATGCCATTCTGAGTAGTTATCTGCATCATTTTGGCAACCATTGCCTTGGATGTCCCCATTGTTATGTCACCATTAGGTGCTGGCGGTAGGACAGAAAGCTTGATATTATTATCAAAAACAAGTGTCTCAATATCTAATTGGAGACTGTCAAGTTCTGCTCTTTTCTTTTCTATAGCATGCATTCTCTCGTCATCAGAAGCAAACACTTGTTCCCGTCCTTGTGGATTGAACTTCTTTCCTTTTCCACTGCTATTGCATGAAAGACTCAAAGAGACAATAAACATGCAACATAATATCTTTACACAGATCTTCATAATTCTACATCCCGCTAATTGTTACTAATACTTCTCCTAAACCCTGAGCTTTGTTTGTTGCCTTTACTCCGAGTCCTTTACGGATGGCTTTATTAAAGTCGCGTGCCCATTTATATACACTATATTGTGTGCCATCATCATTTAGGAGTTTTATTCTTACATTGACGAAATAAATCTCGTCATTTGTATTTCGTTGTAGTTTATATGCACCTTTTACTGTGTGTGTGTCCATATAATCAATTATCCAGTCTGAATAAGTATCCCTTTCAACATTCTCATCAGACAAGTGAATATTAGAACCTTTCTCTACAGCAACCCTGACCGTCACTTCCCTTCCTCTATAAAGAATGTCAGAATAATATTTCACAATATCATTAGATAGTGTTGGTATCTTGTTCGTTAGTGATGACTTCATCAGATTTACAGTTTCTGTTCCGTTTATGTCCGATGCACTTATTGACGAAACAACTTTATTGGTATAAGCATCAATTGCCCGAAGTGTATAGGCCAGTGAACGATTTGTTACATCGTGGCTAGCCAAGTCCATTTTGTTCTTGTAGTCTAATTCCAAGATGATGTCCGGCTGGATTGTCGTAAGCAACAGCGTCTTGGAGTCTTTTTCGAGTTCATCGGCGAAGTCTGTGGCCTCTGTAGTGTTGAGTTGCTTTAATCCCTGTTCCAAGTCGGTAAGAGGGTAATCCATGTCAACAAATGCTTCTTGAACTACTGATAAAATTTGTTGATTGTCTTTGTTAGCTAAAAGATAATGTTGATAGTCTCTCAGCACATATTTCCTTCCATTATCATATACCTTGGTTGCCAAAGCCCCATATTGCTCTAGAAGGTTGTCACTGGGAATAACCATAATTGATGGTAATGACTGTTGGATAGCATTGACATCTGTATTTTCATAATCATCTGGTGCCGATGCTTGTTCTGCTAGACTTCTTGGATTTTTACCTCCTGAACAAGAACTGACAATGAAAATTGCAGCTGACAGAACTATTGAATATTTCCTTTTCATATTTTTGGGATAATATAAAACAAATAATTTGGCTAATAATTCTTTATATAAAGTGTATCACCGATACATGTCGCTTTATACGCTTGAAGATGATACTTTCCCATGCGGTTAGTCTGTCCAGTCGAGCCCATATGGATGTTTTGCCATTCAGCACGGCATTTTGGACACTCTGCAAGTACTATCGTCTTCATACAAATCTCACTTTGGATCCCCTTGGCCTTACACGCAGGACATTCGGTATCGAAAGCCCAATAGTTAGGATTTTCATCGTCTATGCTATGACAATCCCGGACAATCAGCAGCCCCATCTTCCCAACGAACTTATTAGGATGTTTAGACTTGTGGATGATGACGTAGCCTCCGAATTCATCATCAATAGGATTTTTAGGCTGTCCCTCTTCCTTGTTGATAGTGTGGATATTGCATTTAAAGTTCACTTTTACTGGCTCTGTTGCATAGCAAAGAACCGGCAAAAGAAATACGAAAAAAGTAAGAAAGGTCTTCATATCACCATCATTTCTTATATCCTAACTCTGAATGGAAACTATTTTTGTACAGAATTTAAAACCCAATTGACTGTTTGTTCAGGTGTAACTATTAAATTATTGTCCATATGTTTTGTTATGTTGATGAAATACAAATGCCTACTCCCTTTCAAGCGTTTCGGCTTTCTCTTATTTGGATAGTTGAAATTGATGGTTATAGTTCTTTCCAAGAATCAACACAGATAGCTTCCCAATCAGGATGAAGCTTTTTAACAGCATCTATTTTGTGCTGTCCCCCTTGAGTCGTCTCTAATGGGACGATTACTTCAAAATTCTTTTGACATGCACCATTGTAATTTGCATGACCTTTAATAACATACATTTTAGCCATATAAACAAATATTAAATAGTCCTACTCCCTTTCAAGCGTTTCGGTTTTCTCTTTTTGCAAAATTATGTAAACGTCATCATATTGCCAAGATAATCATAGTGATTGGTAGGAAATGGACTCACTGTGGTATCAATTGGAATTTAGATAATGTAAGCAAGTCCGAAAGTATATTGTTTATTTCATTTGTGACATATCGAATTTGAGTCATCATACATTGTGGTTTTTATTATATTACCTTAGGTCCCTTTTCGGCACTTAACTAAAAAACTACCCGTCAGAAAGAAGAATTGTTCAAACCAAAGAGCATAAAAAAGCGTGGAACCTTCATTGTTGCTAGTTCCACTACCGGGGCTTTCGAACTTACCCATGTCAAAGAACTGGCAACGAAGAGCCCACGCAGTATGTATATGACATATTTTGCCATGTATTATGGCAAGAAAAAATGTGCAATACACACATAGTGGTGTCTATCGTTACTATGTTCAATTGACATTTGAGAGTGTTCGAAGCTTTCGGTAGTCAGAACATAGCGTCAATAAACGCTTTTTTCCATAAGTTCCTCTCGCCGATACAATCTCCACCAAGAAAGTCCTATGACGCCAGGCTATGCATCAATGCATTCGAAAACGCAAATTTGCATCAACAAATTTAGGCTTTTTTTTGCAAAAGACCAAAGGAAAGTAAAAAAAACCTAATAATATTATAATTATTTAAGTAAATGCATATAATATGGTTCTTGATTCATATCATATAACAGCATATTCGTAACAAAGCAGTTTGTGGAATTTGAACAATTATAACTTCTTTGTATCTTTGCATCAAAAAAGAGAGATGAAAAGGGACAAGGTAGATCGTAAACTGGCAGAATTCGATAGGCTATATAAAAACTTCTACGGAAAGTCTTTTGAATTGAAAAAGACCGAAGTTATGCGTATTGAACAGGAAGTTCGTGACATTGTGGGGAATGACCCTGATTATTTGAATTGTGAAGTCCTTAGGGAGCGAAAGGAGGATTTGGTTTTTCTTCTTGATAGTAGAAGGACTTTAATGAATTGGATGTATTTAGAAACAGACGAAGAGGTTGCTCGAATGGAAATCGTTAACAGTCGATTATTTAACCTGACTAAGCGACTTCGGGTGAAAATGGCTGATGTTTGCGAAAGTGTAGCTTCAAGGGCAAGAGATGATTTTGATGACGATTTTAATGTCGAAGGCACTTTACGATTTAGTTATAATCGGAAAGAATCATTGCTTTCATACCCTGGCGCAAATGTTTATGGAAGTGACTACCGGTTAATGATTGTGACGAATAATTGGCTTACTGGTGATGACCCGCTACATTATCTTGAGCTTGTATGTAATGTCAATGATTGTAGAGAGAGTGTTCTGCAAACAGATGACCTAGACGATGACTTCTCATGGGAACATGATGTCCCAGGGTGGTACGATTTTTACATATGTCATACTACAGCAGTTTTCTGTCGCGACTTTGGATATCCTATTCAGGACGTCCTTCAATTGAATGATTTCTGGAACGAAGTGAAGGTAATATACCAGCAGTTTGCGACTCAAGATCCTAATTACAAATACCCGCGAGACTAATGTCAATGCTAATAATTTAAAGTAAATCGGTTATGGATATAAAAGAATTAGAAAGTTTAAGGATGTTCCATGAGATGGCCTATAAGGAGATTGACGATAGTGCAATAGTTGTCGTTGAAAAAGGAAATGTGGATTATGAGAACAATCCTACAATTAAGGATTATGAAAGCAAAGGCTACAAGCTCTTTGACTCCAACCGCTTTGGCTCATTAGAGGGAGTTGAAGGTGAGTTCTTAGTCTTTGTAAAGAAGAAATGAGAAAAATATGAAGTATTCTGATTACATAAAAAGGACAGCATGGGAAGTTCATGAGTTTGCCATGAAGAGAGAAGATATTTATCAACCTTTTGCTGATGATCCTGTGGTGCTGAGAAAGTTTCCAGCACTAGAACAAGCAAAAGCTTTTGTTGATTGTGCTCAACGCCAACGAGAGTACCTTCTTTCTCTTTGCTATGGTGGGAAGCGCGTAACTTATGAAGAAGGTCAAGAGATTATTCGACTTTTCGATGAATTTGAAGAGATGGCATTAGATATGCGTGATGTCGTTTTTGCCGAAAATGGCAAGCAAGGATTACGTCGCGTTACGGGTGAACTACTTGTGCCGGCTATGTTCGATAGTATCCCGGAAAGGTATGACTATATTTCTCAGTTGAATAGTGAAACACGCCTGATTCGATCAGTTCCAGTGGTGAAGAACGATAAGTATGCTCTGTGTAAGATAGACGGACAAGGAACTCTTTTGACAGAATTCGTATACGATAAGATATTTAGATATTACTATGGATATACCCATCTTTTTATTGTGGAACGTAATGGGAGGAAAGGGCTGCTTGAAGACCGCAATGGAGAAGTGGTAGTTCCATGTGAAATGGACGATTTTTATGAACAAATGGATGCTGATGGTATCATACCATTTATAAAAGGGGAAAAGTGGGGAATGTTTTATTTGGGCGAACATACAGGTCCAATTTTTGATGATATTGACATTAGAAGTGAAGAGTATGCAAAAGGCAAGATAGGTTCTGAGTGGTACTTCGTCAAAGGGGATGGAAAGCCCACAAGAAACGAAGATGAAGCATGGTTCGGGTCTTGGTATGATGCAGAAAAGTAGGCGTTCCAAGTAAAAACGGAGAGGTTATCCGCCTCTCCGTTTGCATTATAAATCACCTTTAAACTTCTTGATGGGATTGCCACGTTCGAGAGTATTGTGGTTCATCCATACTGCTTGGTCATGCTGCATTTGTTTATCATCTTCCAAAGATGAAAGCTTCATCAGCAGCCGCTCATGTGCGAGTTTTTTATTCTGTAACTGCGAGCGCATGTCTGAAGCAGCAACACTAATACCAGATGGTACGTGTGTGGCACGTACGGCAGTTTCAACCTTGTTTACGTTTTGCCCTCCAGGTCCAGAAGCACGCATCGTCTCATAAGTGATGTCGTGCTCCTTTATCTGAGTAGATTCTAATGGTTTAATAAAATGCACGCCAACATAATAGTTTTTGCGACGATGCCAAGGACGGAAGGGATTCTTCTGTGCCACCCAAAGCACAGAGCCCTCCCATTCATCTTTCATTGAAGTTATTCTTTCGCCCTCGATAGCAAGTGTTGCAGAAAACATACAGCCATCATTAGGTCCATCTTCATGTTCTACAAGTTCTACTTTATAGTCCAGTTCTTTTGCGTGTTCTATGATTTTATTCATTACGAGTACCACCACTCGGCAGCACTCTACAGGGCCTCGCCCTGATGTGATTTGAATATACTCCTTTTCCATATTATTCTTTACTCATTCTTACGATACGAGGGATGATCTTTCCCTCAATGTTTATTAACTCTTGTTGTGACTTAATGACTTGATCGATGTCTTTGTATGCTTGCGGTGCTTCTTCAGTAGTACCGCCAATCAATGTCACATTGTTTTCTGCAAGGTACTTCTTCAACGCATACCGACTGATGCTGTTCTTTGCTTCAAGACGTGACATGGTTCTCCCTGCTCCATGAGAGGCTGAATACAATGACTCGGCATTACCTTTGCCAGATACAATATAGCCTGGCGTGGCCATCGATCCAGGGATGATTCCAAGTTCACTTAGATGTGCCGGTGTCGTACCTTTACGATGTACGATGACCTTCCTTCCATCAGGAAGTGTGTCATGCCAAGCAAAGTTGTGGTGATTACTGACATTGACCAGCGGTTTCAACCGAAGTGCTTTCGCAACATTGTGGTGGATACAATCGTGGTTAACAGCAGAATACTCTCCGGCAATCTCCATACACTTCCAATATTCCTGCCCAGCTTTGCTGTCCAGACTAAGCCACGCAAACGGTCCTGCTTGCCGTGGTAGTTTACAAGTTTCTTTGGCGATGGCGGTATAGTAATCTGCGATAGCAGCGCCAGGTCCTCGACTGCCGGAATGACTCAAGATACCTACGTAGTTGCCTTCAGTTAATCCTAACGCATTATTGGACGTCAATTTTACTTCGCAGATGTCAACGAAATGGTTCCCTTTTCCACTAGACCCTAACTGTCGCACAGCTTTTTCACGGAACTTCTTCAGAATCGGAATCTCTCTGAACTCGCTCTTATCGAACACCGGATGATACTGTTTGAAAGGAAGTACATCATCAAGCCCGAAGGCCGTGTTGTTGATCAAGGCTTCAACGGCTCTGTCGTGGAACTTCTCCAGATAGTCTGCCCCAGCATCAAGTATCGTCAGACTCATCCGGCATCCAATGTCTTTCCCTACTGCATAAGGAATCACCACATCATCTGTTGTGGCGAGAACACCACCAATTGGAAGACCATAACCAGCACAGCCATCTGGCATCAGAGCACCTGCAACTGTAACAGGTAGTCTCATTGCCACTTCCATCTGCTTCTTCGAAAGTTCATCAATATTATCTTCTCCATATATGTAATAAGGTATAGGAGTATCGTTGATTTCGTAAGTGGCGACAGTTGTCTTAGTCGGTGAAAGGACTTCAGCAAGTCTTCCCCATGTACTATCCTTCTTATATTGATCCGGATGCAGATGTATGTCTTGAAGGAGATTAATAACCTCTTCTTGAGTATTGTGCTTACAATGTTTTGCAACCAACTCTATCGCCAGACTTCTGGCGACATTGTCAGTATAGCCTATTTTGCTTAATTCTTTCGGTTTAATATTGCCCATAAATGAATATAATAACTACGCAGGCCTACATTTATACCTGCAAGATTAAAACTCCGCAACCAAAAGGTTGCAGTAAACTAAACTTTGTGTGGATTTGTACTTACTTTATACTCATTCGCGTGACCCTTTCTCTGATGATTAAAGGGTTCAACAATATTTCTGGCTGCAAAGGTAATCATTTTATTTGGAATAATTAAATGTTCTATACTTTTTTTGACTTGGCTTCAATATTTTCAGTTCCACACGATAGTCAGTGTTCTCGCTTTCCTCTTTCTGAATATCCTTAATGGTCTTAGCCCCATATTGATGGAGCAGTTCGAGACAACGCTCAATGGACTCGGCATTATACTTCATGTGTTCCTTAGATGAAGTGTTCTCGCGGATGACGTCTAAAGCCGTTTTGTTGTGGCTATGGACGTTAACATCAGAACCATTCTCCAGTAACCATCTTAGTTTATTAAGAAGGAACTCATCTGTTTCTATAGAGTTTGACTCCCAATAATTGAAGAGATCGTCAACTGTGCTCTTGACACAGTACTGATAGCTGTCATCATATTGCTTGAAGAAATCGAGAACCTTTGCAGTATCATCCCAACTTCTATTGGCAAAATATCTCATATCGGAGATGATTCCGGTAAAATGATTATGCCAGACTTCTTCTATAAAATCTGATTCTATTTTCTCCTCAACGGTCTTCCGTTGAACTTTCATTTGTTCTTTGATCTCTGATAACGTATGCTCATTTACATATTCATACCAGTCGAACTGGAAGCTTGGGGGGAAACATTCCTCGTTATAATGTGTCAGCATGAGCATCTTTGTTTCTCCTGCCTTGAGGCTGGAATCATGACCTAAGGCAAAGACGATGCTACCAATATGGTTTTTTCCTTCTATGAAATAGCGAAGGTAGCGCAACTCTTCAGCTGTAGGCTCTTCTCCTTCTGCTTTCCACACCTTAATGATATAGAACCATGAGTTGCTATAGGCACACATTTTTTCCATCTTATCCAGACAGTCCTGAATGCCTCGCTTTGCTTTAGATTTAGCTTTATAGGCATTGAACTCATAAGAAAATTGGGAGTTATAGTTCTCTAACTCCTTTTCATTTATGTGTGCCTCATCATCTGGGTTAATGAGCAGCTGCATAATCTCTTCGTGGCTGATACGATCCAATCTGACCCATGTATCCATTCTTACCACATTGGGATTATTCTTGACTTCATGTCCGATATACTCTGAGATAGTCAATACACTATTTTCAGATACACTAAAATTGAAAGGAATCTCCTCTTCATCTTCACCATCGAAATGGCGAATATTCGTGAGAACTCTCTCATTTTTCTCATTAACATAGAAATGTTTGCCATCAAGTGTGACAACAAAGAGATAATCACCCCAACTATGAATATAATCATAGATGGCAGGGATTATAATCTCATCACCTTTACGCCATCCGAATTTCTTGTTTCCCACGAAGAATGAGCCATCTTCATAAAAATGGCTATAGGCCTCTGCACCGCCGTTGCTAAAGTATAATTCGAAATCGTCGCCTTTGCGAACGTACAACACGTTTGCGCATTTTTCGATCTGGTCATACTCTGCCGGGATTAAAATCTCGCCCTTCTTTGTCTTCCATCCGAGTTTGCCGTTCTCTGTAAACTCTACATTTGAGGGATTGCACCTCATGAGTTTTTTGCTGTTTAAAGATAAAGTTCCCATATTGCTGTTCATTTTTATTATGCTGCGAAGATAACAATAGTTTGACGAATGTGATTACTTTTTTAATACCTATTGTATGAAAGGAATGTTAAGTGGTATGAAACATCAAATAATGAAGTGCTTATCCGGGATAAAAGTACTTTGCTCATTGGCAAAGACGTAGCCAAGTTGATTGCAGACACATGGAGTAGATCCGATAACTTTATCTATATTACGATGGGAGTGACCGTATATCCAGTAATCTATTCCACTATCCTTAATGAAGTCTTCATGTTCTACAGTAAAAGCCCCATTAAGTGCGCTACCTTCAAACTCTGGTGCACAAAGTTGAAATGATGGTACGTGATGAGTGATGATGACCTTATGCTTCGCTGTACTTTTTTCTACTGCCTTCTTGATAAACTGGAAGCATCTATCATGCTCCATATTGAAGTCAAAACATGTCAGCATCTTATCTCCATACATGATTCTACGGAAGTCTGTTACACACTGCTCTGTATAATGAGCATCTTTATCATCTATATGAGCCCATAGAGTTGAACATATGAAGTCAACATCTTCCACTCTTACCACCTTATTATTATAATAGTGGACGTTTGAGCGTATCTCACCTTCATCACCCTCCTTCATAGAACTTAAGTCGTAGTACTTATAGAACTCATGATTACCGGGAACTACCAGAACTTGCTGATAATTTTCAGAAACCCAGTCCCAGAAGGGGTGATTTTGATAGTTCTGATCTCCCAGATACCCTATGTCACCAGCAAGAATTAGGAAGTCTCCGCAAACCAGTAGAGGGTTGTCGCGTAAGAATCTCCAGTTATCGGCAAACTCGAGATGTAGGTCAGAAGCATACTGAATCTTCATAGCTTGATGATTACTTCTTTCGTTAATATCTCCATTGAAAGGTCTCGAAAATAGTTACTAATGGAGTCGTATTCTGGCCCTAGGCTTCGGAAGAATCTAGTTCGACCTTCCATACCTTTAGCGATAACAACTTCTTCGAAGTTTGTATCAACAACAACTAGGTGGAAGTTTGTCGCGTTCTTGTTGAGTTCATCTTGAATACCTATTCGAACTTCGTAGTATTCTTTAAAACGTAGATGCTGAAGCATCTTCTTAAAATGGTTTCTTTTCTTCCGGATTGACTCAAGGAATTGCTTGTCCTCAAAGTTTTCGCGTTCTATCATAGAATCGATTTTTGATAATAGGTCTTCCTTAACATAATCAGACTCGTCGAATTTGCAGCTCACGACGATATCGCCAGGGAAGAGCTCTGAAAAAGCCTTTCTTGCCAGATGCTCGCACTTCTCTTTGATGTTTTCACCAGGAACATCCTTGTCCTCGTTGATATACACATAACGAGGAATGGAACTGAAGAAGGTGTCCTTTTCATCATCTTTGTCTTCATCGGTAAGTTCTTCTTCAGATACCTTCCGAAGTATCTCAGATGAGTTGATAATGCAGCGATAACCAGCACTCGGAATATAGACGAAGTAGTTGTCAGCATCTATAATGTTTTTGATTCTCGCGATATACTCTTGCTCCTCAACATCATCAGTATCAAGACCGTCACCAAACATTTCGATGAAATGTACCATTGGTTCATTCGTAATGATTGCGATATAATCGCCCTTCTTGTAAGCTTCCATATTCTATGTATTTGTTTTTCTGCAAAGATACAATTCAGAATTGATATAACAAAAAATATAGGCTCTTATGTACGAGATGTCTATTTTTTGTTATGAACAGAGGATGTGATTGACTCTTAGCGCTGACTTGCTGGGTGAGTGTATCTGGAATCTCAGCTACAGTGAACGACGGATGGCCATCGAACTGGAGCTTACTGTCACTCTCGATGATGACGCTATCGATAACCTCAGCTGCCAGTTCCCTATATCTGCCGATTACGACGGAGTTGGTATTAAAGGTTCAAAAATCGCATTCTATCTCTGATACTCTTCTTCTTGGGAACGGAGTCTTAAAAAATGTAAATCGGCCTTTTCTGCAATATAATTATTTAATTTTTAACAGGGGTATACCCCTGTATATTTTTATACAAAATGTATAATTAAATAATTGATAATCAACGGGTTAAACATTGTTATAGGGATGTGATTTCTGCTCTAAAAATTTGGCTTGAATCAGAATTCTGCCTAACTTTGCGCTCACAAATCATAACTATGTAAGTATGGAAAAGTTTCTTTTAGACCCCAAGGCTCCAGGAGCATTTTCTCCTGATGTGATGCACAAAGTAGTCTTAAATGGCATCGATTTCGAACTCCCAGACAATATTTGGGATGTCATTGACGATGCGTTTGGCAATTACTGGAATGTTGAAGTCGGTTATGGCGGCTGGCCGGATTTTAATTCTGCTGTCAGATCTATCTCTAATTGGTTGCAAAAAGAGCATATTATCTTTCCATTGGATAAGATTGCAACCATCGTGAACGTTATGTTTGACTGGATAGAACAAGTCCCTGGAGCTACTCTTGATGATAGTGAAGTTGTTGTTCCCCATAGCTACGAAGAGACTGAACGAATCCGTCAGGAGATTAAGAAGCAGGAACGTCATCTTAAAGAACTCTTGCCAAGTTTATCTGGTGTTCCTACCGATAACTTCAATGATACCATGACGAATTTCGTCTATATCGCAGATAAATTGAAAGAGTTCTATCCCAGAACCTATTCACGGCTTACCAATTTATTCAATGAGATGGATATTGAATGGGGTGAGGTGGAGGGTACTAAAGATATCTGGATTCGTGATTATATGCCCATTCAGATATCCGATGATCGCTTCATCGTTTACAATTATAATCCTGACTATTTGAAAGATTCAGGAAAAGATTATCTCACGGATTCACATGCCATTGCCGAAGGAATCCTAAATCATTGTAATAAGGAACAATGTGATATAACGCTTGATGGAGGAAACATTGTAACGTGTGCAGGGCATTTAGTGCTCACGGACAAGGTGTTCCAAGAAAACGGAAAGGAGAAATATGACCCAGACTTTTGTGACTACATAGGTCACGTTCTTGATTCAAGAATTATTTTCCTACCTTGGCATTGTGATAATCCACAAGAGCCTAATGCTGATGTTTATGGACATGCAGACGGCCTTGTACATTGGGCAGGTGATAATAGAGTCTTAATGAGCAATCATCGAGATTATTATCCTGAAGAAACAGATGAAATCAGATACCGCTTGGAGGTTGTAGGATTCGAGGTGATAGAAATGCTTTTTGACGTACCAAATCCAAATAGGGACTTCAATTGGGCCTATATCAACTATCTTCAAGTTGGAAATAAGATTATCGTACCAACTTTTGGTATAGATGAAGACAAGCAAGCCTTGAAGTATATCCGCGATGCTAATCCGGGATGTGTCGTGCGAGGTTTCCGAATGAGGGATATTGCTAAAAATGGTGGTGCATTACATTGCATCACATGGAACATAAAGAAATAATTGTATGCAAACAATCAATGTTATAAATAATATTGTATTAAAGGATGGAATACTTCATGCCTAC
>Ga0310695_10003361_pt1 | contig 31583 bp, 21 predicted proteins | sample RumenRJG_04DNA_FD_203882 | JGI IMG/M metagenome (GOLD analysis project Ga0310695, IMG submission 203882) | Bovine rumen microbial communities from Lethbridge, Alberta, Canada - RJG_04 (v2) (version 2) | ecosystem: Host-associated > Mammals > Digestive system > Stomach > Rumen | place: Canada...
TCTTGTCTGCCTTGATTGCAGTAGTGAGTTTTGCGGAAAGAACTTCAATCTCGCCCAGCAGCGTGGCAAGGTTAGCGTCTTTCGCAATCGTTTCGTCCTGTGCGGCAGTATCCTTGTACAGCCTGACAAGAGCATCCGAAAGTGTGTCCGCATCGGTAATGCGGATTCTCACAAGAACTTTTTTCATGTTTTCCTCCAAAAACATAAACTAGTGATTTGCATGACAGATGAAGGAAAAATTTCTTTTGGACGGATACTGCCGTGTCGGCGTTACAGGAAATTCCTTCTGGACAGGCTCTGCGCTTTCGGCGGTGCAGGAAATTCCTTTTGGACGAGCTTCTGCGCTTTCGGCGGTGCAAGGAATTCCGTTTGGACGGCTCCTGCGCTTTCGGCGGTGCAAGAAATTCCGTTTGGACGAGCTTCTGCGCTTTCGGCGGTGCAAGGAATTCCGTTTGGACGGCTCCTGCGCTTTCGGCGGTGCAAGAAATTTCGTCTGGACGAGCTTCTGCGCTTTCGGCGGTGCAAGAAATTCCTTTTGGACGAGCTTCTGCGCTTTTACCGTTGCCAGAAATTCCTTTCGGACAGGCTGCGGAACTCCGTTATTCTGAAAATTCTCCATCAGGATGTGATGCATTAAAATTACAATATAGGGGAAAAGGCTAGAAAACAATAACTTTTCGACAAGATGCATGTTTTGGCCGATGAAATGCAGGTTTTCCGTTTTCAATTTTTCGTTTTCAGTTTATAATTCCCGCATGGCTAAAAATACAATTCCAACACGAAACGAAGTCCCGGCAAGCGACAAATGGGACTTGTCTACTTTATATAAATCTGACGAAGACTGGGAAAAGGCTCTTTCTTCTATTAAGCCGCTCACAGAGAAAGTTGTGGCTTTTAAGGGCAAACTGGGCGAGTCAAGCGATTCCCTGCTGGCCTGTCTCAAAGCGAACGAGGCTCTTGAAAAGGTGATTGAGACTGTTTACAACTACGCTTCACTCCAGCATACGGCCGATGAAAGCGATGCAGCCGCTCAGGACCGTGAAGGCCGGGCTATGATGGCCTATGCCGCCGCCGAGAGCGACACTTCTTTCTTCTCGCCGGAACTCATGTCAATTCCAGACGAAAAAATCAATTCATGGCTCAATTTGCCGGAATTTGCTGATTACAAAATCTTCTTGCAGAAGGAGCTTCATCACAAGCCCTACATTTTGAGCGAAAAGGAAGAGCGCATCCTTTCGCTTCAGGCCGAAAGCTCGGAGACAGCTTACAAGGCATTCTCACTTCTCACAAATGTTGACCTTCAGTTTGAGGCCGTTCACGTAAACGGCGAGGAAAAGCCGCTCACCCAGAGCACTTTTACGACTTTCCTTCATAATCCGGACAGAGCCGTTCGCGAAGAGGCTTACAAAAATTTCTACAAGGGCTTTGTTCAGCACGAGAACACAATCGCTTCCCTTTATGCAGGCAGCGTAAATCAGGATGTTTTTGTTGCACGCGCACGGGGCTACAAGTCTTCTCTTGAAGCCGCCCTTTACGGAAATAAAGTCCCGGAGTCAGTTTACCGCAATCTGATTGACACGGTTCACAAAAATCTTCCGACTCTGCACAAATATTATTCGCTCCGAAAAAAAATCCTCGGCGTTTCAGAACTCCGCCACTACGATGTCTATGTTCCGCTCGTAAAAGACATTAAGTGCGAGACAAGCTATGACGAAGCCGTTGAAATCTGCCGAAAAGCCCTTGCCCCTCTCGGAAAATCATACACTGACATTCTCTGCGACGGGCTCAAAAACGGCTGGGTTGACCGCTACGAAAACAAAGGCAAACGAAGCGGCGCATTTTCGAGCGGTGCATACACAGGCTATCCATACATTCTTTTGAATTACAAGACTGACTCAATCCGCGACCTTTTCACGATGGCTCACGAGGGCGGTCATTCAATGCATTCTTACTACTCAAAGACAAACAATCCTTTCATGTGCTACAACTACACGATTTTTGAGGCCGAGGTTGCATCTACTTTCAACGAGGAGCTTGTTTTCGAGTATCTCTTGCGCGAAGCAAAAACTCCTGAGATGAAGGCATACCTTCTTTCAATGCGGGCAGATGACATTCTTGCCACTCTTCACCGCCAGACCATGTTCGCCGAGTTTGAGCTTAAGGCGCATGAGCTTGTCGAGAACGGCACGCCTCTTTCTGCACAGGTTCTGCGAAAAATCTACCGCGAGCTTCTGGAGCAGTATTTCGGCCCGGAAATGCACTTTGAGCCAGAGAGCGACATGGAAGGCCTGAGAATCCCGCATTTTTACGGCGCATACTATGTCTACAAATACGCCACAGGAATTTCTGCTGCCCTTGCACTTGCAAAAAGAGTCACGAACGGTGGGGAAGCCGAGCGGGAGGATTACTTTAAGTTCCTCAAGAGCGGTGGAAGTCGTTATCCGATCGAAAGCCTAAAGGTCGCCGGCGTGGACATGAGCAGTAGCGAGCCGATTCAGGCAGCACTTGATGTCTTTGCGAACCTCGTCGCGGAGCTTGAAAAAATTAACAATTAGGTAAAATACCGAGGTTTGAAAATTATTGAGTGTATTAAAAAAACGGCTTCCAGTCGTGAAAACGGCTTATCGAAATCGCAGGCTCGCCTGCTACACGCTGTTTGTGCTTGTAATTATATACGTTTGCCGCTTACGCGGCAGCACAAACAGAGTGTTTTCGTAAGCCGTTTCGCTCCTTCTCGCCGTTTTTTGGCATATCCGACAAGTTCAAGACTCGGCATTTGACTTATTAGTATTTTCGGAATGTACTGCTACTCTACCAGCCACTCAACAATATTCCGCTCTTTGGTGCTGAAATTCACGCCGATTTTGAATAGCTTACGATTGTCGGCTTCGTAAGGCTTGGCATATCCATGTTCCTCAATCTGGGCCAGAGCTTCTTTTGCGCTCACATCGCGCTTGAACTCGAATACATACACGAAATCATCCGCTTCGATTATGCAGTCAGCCCGGCCTTTCGCTGAGTGAATTTCGGTGCGGACGTATTTCCCCAAAATCAGAAGCGAAAGATAAATCACATTCTGGAAATTCTGCTCGGTGAGGGCTTCGGTGTCGCCGCCTGCGGGATACGGAAGAAGTGCAAAAAGCGAGGTGAACCAGTCGCGCATTCCCTCCGTGTCGCCTTCCTCAACCGCATCGTCAAGGATATCAACGTTGAAATGAGAGCTTTTCTTTTCGATTTTAAGATAGGTCGGGGCAAGAGCCTTTAGAAAGCCGTATTTAACTTCTTCATTCGGGAAGCCCAGCTTAAAAGAACGCTGCTTCTGGTTGTAAGTTTTTATCGTGAGGTAGCCCGACTGGTACAAAAGCGGAATCGGGTTGTCGTTCTCAGGGCGGTAATCTTTTATCTCATCCTCGCTCGCCTTTACGTTGTCCTCAAATTTTCGGGCATCAAAATTGATTTCATCGAGTTTTTTGATGAGGAATGTCGGCGTGCCGGTCTCAAACCAGTAATTTCCGAAATCACTTTTTGAGAATGCATTTATCAGACTGAACGGATTGTAAATATCTTCACCATTGCCTGTAAAATGATAGCCGTCGTAGCGTTTTTTAAGCTCGGCAAGGCACTCGTCCTTCGTCATTCCCCATTTTTCAGACATTTCTTTGATTTCGGGGATAAAATTTGATTCAAGCTCTGCCTGCGTGATTCCGCAGATTGAGTCAAACCGGGAATCCAGTGTGATGTCCTGAAGGTGGTTCAAATCAGTGAAAATCGAAACCTTGCTGAATTTTGTGACTCCTGTGAAAAACACAAAGCGGAGATAAGCGTCATAATCTTTGAGAGTGGCAAAAAATCCCTTGTACAAGGCACGGTTAGCCTTTTCCTGTTCCTCGTTTCCGCCAATGTTCTTCAGGAGCGGCGTGTCATATTCATCAACAAGAACTACGACCTTTTTCCCTGTTTTTTCAAAGGCGTTTTTGAGGGCAAGCTCAAATTGACCAGGCAGATAATCGCCGCCGCTCGGGAGTTCGTATTTTTTTTCAAATTCATCGAGCGTGATTTTTAATTTTTTCCGCAAACCGTCTTGCTCGGTGAATTCCCCGCTCGCAAGTGAGAATTTGAGCACTGGATAAACTTGCCACGGATTCCCGGACTTTGATTCTTCTTCATAAATCCAGAGCCCTTCAAAAAGCTCCTTCTTCCCTAAAAAATATGCTTCAAGGGTTGAAACCAGAAGGCTTTTTCCAAAACGACGCGGACGGCTCAGAAAATAAGGCTTTCCGTTATTGGCGAGATTATAAATATGCTTTGTTTTATCAACATAAACATATCCATTTGTGCGTAAATCTTCAAAATCCTGAATGCCAATCGGCAGTTTTCGTCGTATTGCCATAGGAAGGATTATAGCACAGAAAAAAGCCTACTTGAAGAGATTTTTCACGAACGCCACTATGCTCACCACAATCGAAGAGCCGCCCACGAAAGTTCCAACCGAGCTTCCAATGCTCGAAAGTAAGAACACGAGCAACACGCGGAGCAGGCGGTTTTTGTAAAATCCTTTTACGCTTGAAACATCGTCCATCACGCTTTCCATGTCGGCTACTTTCGGCTTGCAGACAAAGGCCTGGACGATCCCGGCAAACATTCCCACGCCCACGAGCGGGCAAAGAGACGTGAAAGGCGCGCCCACGGCCGCCATCAGCACTGTGAGAGGGTGACCGCCCGCAATCAAAGCTCCGATTCCTGCAAGAGCTGCGTTCCAGATTACCCACGCGCCGAGCAAATCCGCGCCCTTTTTCATGCCGCCAAAAACAAAGCCGGCGGCAATCAGGCCCACGATAACAACAGGAATTGCCCAGCCGATAACCTTTGCCCCGATTTTTTTTGCAGGAAGTGAAGAGATTTCTGTTGTGTCTGTGCCTTCCTGACCGGCAGCGATTTTTTCAAGATGAGCCTGAACGCCCGGCAAATGCCCCGCGCCAAGCACGGCTATTACGCTTTTGCGACCGTCTTTTTGGACGGCTTTCCAGATGTGAGCCGCAAGATAAAAATCCCGCTCATCAATAAGAACTTCTTTGACTCCAGGCATGAACTCGGAAAGCTCCGCCATCATTCCGTCCATCTCGCTCTTGTTCTTGAGATTTTCGATTTCGTCACCGCTCACTTCTTCTTTTGATGCCGCGCTCGCAAGCAAAGCCGAAAGCAATTTGACTCTTCCGTAACCGCCGTTCTTTGCCCAAGCTCGTCTCAATGTCGTCTGAATCGGGCGGTCAACCATCTCGCACGGAATATTGAGCTCTTTTGCCGCAGCGATACCAGCACGCATTTCATCGCCCGGCTTTACGCCCACATTCGCACCCATTCGCTTTTGGAAGCTAGAAAGCACGAGATTCGCAAGCAGCAAAAAGCCTTTCTTTTCTTTGAGGACTTTGATTATGTCGAGATTTTTCCAAGCCTCGCTGTCATTAAGAGAGGCAAACCTCTGCTCATCAAGCTCTATCGCCACGCAATCAGGCTTTTTTTCGGCAATAGCGGCCTTTACTTCATCGCAACTCTGCTGAGAAACATGAGCCGTTCCAAGCAGAACAATTTCTTTTCCATTAAGATTCAAATTTATCTGTGACATCAATTTCTCCATAAAGCCTGGGCGAGAACTGCTATTTGCCAGTTCCCATCTGCGCCCATTCCGCAAGTCTGAATTCAAAGAAATCCGCACCCTTTATATCCAGAACTTCGGCATAATATTTCTGGGCAAGGCTTTCGTTGCCCTTGAGTTCCCAATAAAGCGCGAGATAATACAGGTACTTGCCTTTCTTTTTTTTGCTCTCTTCGTTCTGAACTTTGAGCGTAAGTGTTGATTCGCCAGTCATATCGTGAATCAGGCGCAAAGAAAGATATTCGAATGAATTTCGGTCGAGATTTTTCATCACCTTTTCAGTGAATGCCTTGCAATCATTCGGCTTTTTCATTTTTTGCAGACATGCAGCCATCATCAGAGCATACGAAGTATTGTTCGGGTTTGCGTTGAAAGCCGCTTCAAAAGCTTTTCTGGAATCCTCGTAATTCCCTTTATGCCATGCAATCATTCCGATTGATTCATAAGCATAATAATACTTGGGGTTCTTCTGAATTACTTTTATGTAATTTTCATAGGCCAAATCAAGTTTGTTCTGCTCGTCATAAACGCCGGCAAGGTATGCGTAGCCCAAAAAATAGTCCGGGTCAAGCTCCGTCGCCTTTTTCCATGCCTTTTCTGCCTCAGAAAGACGGCCGGACTCCCGGTTGAAATTTCCCAAATCAAAATAATAATCGCTGTTCGTCGGATCGATTTCTATTGCCTTTGAAACATATTCCACAGCTTTTTTAAAACGGCGTGACTCGGACTCGAATTTTGCAAGATAAGACCAAGCCGGCGCATTGTTCGGATCAAGCGAAAGGATTTTGTTGAAGCTTTTCTTTGAATCATCATCGCGCTGAAGGTAATATGACATTTTTCCGTGACCGAAGAGGGCTTCTATATTGTTCGGGTCGCCCTTGATTGCCTTGACGTAATAATCACGGGCATTGCGGTAATTCCGCTTTACAGCCTGCTCGTTTCCAAGCTCTATGTTGGCGTCAGGATTGTTTGGCTGAATCGCAAGAATCTGCTTGAGGTACTGCTGTTTTTTGACATTGTTCTTTTTTTGCTTGGCGACCATAGCGTTCAACAGAAGAACGTCTATGTTTTTCGGCTCTTTTGTGAGAAGCCCGGAAGCAATTTTTTCGGCATCGGCTGTTTTTCCGGCAGAAAGAAGGAGCGAAGCCTGCAAGGTCCGGAGATCAACATCTTCCTGAAGCTCGGCCGGCATTGAATCAAAAAGTGATATTGCCTCTGACAAAGTGCCTTTTTCAAGTGCAGAATCCAATTTCTTGACGAAGTTTATTTCTGAAGAAGACGCGCCATACAAATTCGTCATGAACGCAACCATAAGAATAGAAGACAAAATCAAAACAAGTGACTTTTTAGTGAAATTCATCGTTTTTCCTTAAAATGATTAAATTTTTGCAGAGATTTTTCTGACCTATTTTAACTTTCTGCCCAATTTGATAAACTAAGTAAAATGTATAAACATCCTTTTAGAAAATCATTCGGGCTTATCGTTCTTTATAGTATTATAATTATCGGAATTTTTGTTCTCCAATTTAGAAATGAATCCGTCGTTTCAAAAAATATCGGCTTGCTTTCTATTTCGTTCGCACAATCACAAACTGAAACTGGTGAAAATTCCTTAAAAAACTCTCTCAAAGTGGCCTTCAAAGGCATTTCTTTTATTGCTGACGAAGTAAATCCGGCTCAGCTTTATATTACAGAAGAAGACGGCTCTCAGCACAAGCAGAATTTGACACTTGTTTCTTGTGAGCAAAAATCGCCCCTTTCATATACATTCAATTTTACAAACGGCACTTCCCTCACTTTTTCTGTCACGGGCACTGACAATTCCGCGGCATTTTCAATTTCAGCCTCTCTCCCGTGGAACGCTTCCGGTCTGTATTTAAATTACAAACCATCTTCCGGCTTTTCAGTTACCGAAAGAGCACGCTCAAAAATTATTTTGAATTCTAAGAATCTTTCCTATGCTTTCACGGCGGCAATCATCGATGACACAACGATTTTTCTGTCAGCAAAGAATCACATAGCAAATTATGTCGCTTACAATCCTGCCATCGAATTCAGCTTCGCTTCTTTGGATTCGGACGCGATTATAGCACAAAAATCAACTTATGAAACGAACTTAAAGACTTTGCGAAACAGCCTTGTAAATTCTGTCTCAGATTCTATTAAAAATAACCAAAATCTTTCTGAAAAAAGCGTGATTGCATACATCGCAGAACAGGCATTGCAAGGTCGCTACACAGAAGCCGTGAATTATATCCCGGATTCGTTCAAGAAAGGCAACAAACGTACATTCCTTTCTGCTCCTTATTTCAATACGCTTGATGCTATGTATCCAACTCTGGAAATGTACAGCAACAACATGGCAGAAATGATTTCAAACGCCGTGTCAAATTCCTCAGTTTCAATATTCAGCATGGATGATTTTGCGGATTATCTGAACACACTTTCTGACACGAAGGAAATCCGCAACCTTCTGAATCTTCCAGAGCGTATTTTGGAAACAGATTCAGAAGAACCGCCGATAAATCTTTCTCAGGCGAGCGGAATTCTCAACACATACCTCCGCCTTTCAGCTCTACATTCAAATCTTGCGGAAACGCTTCTTCCTGCCGCAAAAAAATGCCTGCAAATCATCGAATCAAAATGTGTGCTTAACGATTCACTTCTTATTCTCAGTGAAAAAGATTCTCCTGTATCAAATTTCCTTTCTCTAACCACCGGAAACGCTCTCGTGCTTTGGGGAGAATTCAACAATGCGCCGGAATACACACAGGCTGGATATGCAATCATAAATTCGATTCTTTCTATTAATTCACTCGACTCAATCACTTTGGCCGATATTTACCCGATTCTTGTCAGCAATCCTTATTATCCGCATTTCAAAGTATTGGCACGTACATCAAAAGGCGTTATATGGGCCTGGACCTGCTCGCCATCAGTTTCTTATTCTATGCAGGATAATCTGGCGACAATCTGCGTGAATTTTCCAAAAGGCGAGGTCAACCATCTCTTTATCAAGGGCATTCATTCTTTCAATGAGATTGAAATTTATGGTCTTTCGTTCCATTCTGATCCGCGCTTTGAATCTTACAATTCTTCGGGATTCATTTACAATGAGCAACAAGGCGTTCTCATGCTGAAATCAAGGCATAAAACCGAGAATGAAACAATACGGCTTTCTTATAAACAATGAAAAATCTCAAAATTTTCTAAATTTATAAGCATAATTTAAAAATCTATGATATAATACTAAATGTTAGCCCTATAGATTGATAGGGCTTTGGAGTTTTTGTGAGCAAGAAAGATTTTCCTAAGATTCACTTTTATGACCAGGATTTTGTCGATATTTACGACAAAACATGGAATTGGCTGGCAGATTCATGGGTAGACCCAAAATCAGGCGAAGTTTCTCCTGACGGTTATTTTATATATCCCAATCAGCCACAACCAATTATCGGTCAATCAGAGTCAATTTTCTCAACCTTTTTCTTGGTTTATTCAAACAAGAATTATGGTGCCGAGAAAAATTTGGACTACCTTTATGATAAACAAGAATCAAACGGTGCAATTCACTGGAAGTACGACCTAAAAACAGGTGCTCCAATCGTGGACAGCGAAAATCCAGAAGGAATCGGTCTTCCACTTTTTGCCTGGGCAGAATTCAACCTTTATCACAAACTCGCAAATAAACGCCGTGTCAAGGAAATCATGCCAATCCTTCAAAAATACATGAACTGGATTGATGAGAACTTCAAAAAAGATAATGGCTTGTATGCTGCTCCTGCAAAGGCCTGCGGTATGGAAGATTCTCCTCGCTCAGGCACATGTTATCCAATCGATTTCAATTCGTGCATGGCAATCAATGCTCTTAACATGAGCGCACTCGGTGATATTCTCAACGACAAAGATTTGAGCTTTTATTACAAACGCATGTATTTCAGTCTCAAAACACGAATCAACTCTTACATGTGGAATGCCGAAACTGGTTTCTATCACGATTTGGATAAAGATGAGCAGCAGCTCCCTCAAAAAACAGTCGCAGGATTCTGGCCTTTGCTTGCAGAAATCCCAAATGCCGACAAAGCAGACGCTCTCATCGCACATATTTCAAATCCGGCAACGTTCGGAACAGAACATCCATTCCCATCTTTGAGTGTTGACCATCCAGAATACAGCGAAAATGGCGAAGGTTATCACGGTTCTGTTTACCCGTCAATGAACTTCATCATCATAAAAGGTCTTGAAAAATATCAGCACTATGATCTTGCCCGCGAATGTGCAATCCGCCACCTTTACTTCATCCTCGAAGCTTTGCAGCCAGCCGACGGAAGCAAGGGCGACTTGTACGAAGCATATCTTCCAAATAAGGAAGGTCCGGCCTCAAAAACTGGTGATGAAAATTTCCCATACAAGCATTGCATGATTACAGTCGGGCTTTCTACAATCGCCCTCATGATTGAGAACGTAATAGGCCTTTCTATCTCTCTTCCACGCAAAACAGTTGACTGGATTATCCCGAACCTTGAGATTATGGGCATCGAAAAACTTTCTCTCAAACGCAACCTCATCACGATTTTGAGTCATAAAAGCACACGCGGCTGGGAAATCCAAATGGAAAGCGAAAAACTTTACTACTTTACAATCAATATCCTCGACCAAAAGAAAAAGACTTTGCCAATTCCTTCAGGCAAGTGTTCTATGCTGATTGATAAGCTGTAAAAATCGTCGGGCTTAGCCCAAGCAATCGCAAAATCACAAGATTGTTTAAAAACAAAAAGCTGCCCTTTCGGACAGCTTTTTTTATGCCCCCCTCGTCTTTGTTCAGGGAACATTAAATGTTATTTGCCAGCTTTTTCCTGGGCTTTTTTCTCTTCTTCTTCGGCATTCTTTTTCATGTGCTCAAGAACAGACTGAATATTGTTGACCATGAGGATTGGCTGACCAGTTGCATCGAGAGCGTCACGCCACAAAGCACCTTCTGGATCGACTGTGTTTCGTTTGCGAGTTACCATCTCTGTTGGGATGATAACGTATTTGTCGTGAACAAGACCAACTACGCACTTTGTTTTGCCGGCCATTGCAGCATGAACGGCATTGTTGCCCAATCGCTCACAGTAAACTGAGTCGTTTGCTGTTGTGACTGCTGAACGAACCTGATAGCTTGGGTCAACGTATTTAAGGTTGACGTGGATATGTTTGTTTGCGAAATATTCGTTGATTTTCTGGCAGAGGTAAACACCAATGTCTGAAAGCTTTTTGTTTCCAGAAGCGTCTGTTTCGTTTGTAGACTGCATGAGTTCCTGACCGGCACCTTCTGCTACGATGATTACGGCATGACCACGCTTTTCAAGACGTTTTTCGAGATGAGAAAGGAAGCCGTTTGGACCGTCCAAATCGAATGGAACTTCCGGGATAAGACAGAAGTTTGTCTCGTGGCTTGCGAGGGCTGTAGATGTGGCGATGAAGCCTGATTCACGGCCCATGAGTTTTACAACACCGATACCGTTAATCTGTGACTCAGCTTCCATGTGGATTGCGTTTACTGCTTCACGAGCCTTTTCTACAGCTGTTTCGAAACCGAATGAGCGGTCGATGAAGAGCAAGTCGTTATCAACAGTTTTTGGAATACCAACAACAGCAACTTTAAGACCACGCTTTTCTACCTCACGAGCGATATCAAGAGCACCACGCTGAGTTCCGTCTCCACCAACGATGAAAAGCATGTTGATGCTCAAAGATTCAACAGCATCTACGATATCAGTAACACGGTTTCCACCACCACGGCTTGTTCCGAGGAATGTACCGCCCTTCTTGTGAATATCATCAACTACTTTTGGAGTGAGTTCGATTGTGTCATAGCCAGAGTCTGAGAAGAAGCCCTTGAAACCATACTGGAAACCACGGATTCGTTTTACACCGTAGCGGTACCACAAACATCGAACAACAGCACGAATAACATCATTGAGACCAGGACACAAGCCACCGCAAGTACAAATACCAGCGTTAACATGTGCAGGGTTGAAATAAATGAACTCACGAGGACCAGCTTTCTGCATGAGGTTGCCTTTTGTAAGTTCGTTGTCTGTAGAGTTTGCATCAAAAACATTTACCCTGTTGCGAACAAAAGAAGTGTCCTTTACATAATTTGCACGGAAATCACCATGTTCTTTTGAAAGCTCGATTGGTGAAGGCACTTTACACTCACCAAGCTGTTCAACAGTAAAATCAAATTTTTCTTCCATCGATTGCTCCTTTAAAAGCAGCGCGAATACGCATAAATTTATTCATTATTTTAAGCATAATTCGTGCTTTTTTCAATACAAAACGGCAATTTATTCAGCGGAATGAGACTTAATCGTAATCGGTGTTGCATGAATTTCTTCTTGCAGAGCATCTGAATCTTCTTGTATTTCGCTATCAAAACTGATTTTTGAAATCTCCATACAAAACTGCCTTATAACATCATCGATTGCACCATCAAGAGCTTCGACAAGATTATCCTTGTTATATTGCATGTGAATGATTTTTATAGGCTCGCTTGTACGCGCAGTAAAAATCTTGTTGATTACTTCACGTCCGCGGCTATCCAATAATTTTGCCTTCAAAGTGACAATTCCGGCAATGGAACCACTTGATTTCGTGCCTTTCACAACGTCTTTCTGGAATGTGAGTGAAAGAATTGCGGCAGATTTTGCCCCGACTTCCTGCATAAGAATTCTTGCGTTCTTTGCGCCAATAATAGACAGGTCTTTAAAATTGGTTGCGCTTTTTGACGAATTCATAATGTTAAAATAACTTGCGCCCGTGTATATGTAAGCGTCTGATTTTACGACATCGTCTTTCGGAAGAATTTCATAACCGGTAATTTCCGGGAGATTCTCGACAAAACTGTCGCAGGCATAATCAAGACGGTCGATTGCCGTAAGGATTTCAGGATTGTTGGAGTCACTGAATTTATTGGCTAAGCTTGTAAGAAGCCCTTCAGCTTCCGGCTCACCTGTTGGAGTCGTTGTTTCGGAATCTTCGCTCACCCACGGAACCTGAGTATTTCCAATTACAGAAATAAGGGCTACAGGTGAATTTTCTTGTAAAGAAATTTTTGTCGTGCCGCAACTGGCAAAAATAAATGCAGAAAGAGTAAGTGTTAAAAAATATACCGGAGATTTTTTCATATTTTCCTCGCACAAGATAGAACTGACTATGGAAGGATATTCTACTACAGGAAACAAAAAGTTAACAGTAAGATTCGGGGCAAAAAAAATCCCGCCCCAATAAAATGAAGCAGGAGTGGATTTCCGCACGGATGCGGAAATAAGACCTGAGAAAGTTCTGTCTGCCTATAGGTGAACAGAACCTTCTCGTATGAATTACAAGGATGTAATTTCTTTTCCTTACATCTTTACGCGGAAGATGACTGGAACCTGAATGCTTGTAACTGAACGGTCAGCATCTTTTACAGAAGAGCCGCTGATTGCAAGACCACCCCAGATTGAAGCATTTTTAGCTGCATAAACCTGAACAGCAGGAGTTACGCGCCACTCTGGAGAGTATTTCTCATCATCGCCGCTAACTTTTCCAAGTGGAGTGATAAGACCTACGTTCAAAGTAACAGCAAGCAAATCGCTTACAGCGTAGCGAGCAGAAAGGTTGTTCCACATAGCTGTTTTGAATGATGAAGTTGTTGCCCAGCCTTCTGCACCTTTGCGTCCTACAACACCTGCGCTGATTTTGCGTCCAGCTTCGAGGTTTGTTCCAGAAAGGTTTGTGAACAATGTGAGTGAAAGCTCATCAGTTGCCTGATAGCGAGCGCGCAAGTCGAATCCCCAGTCTGTGTATCCGCCGTCATCTTTTGAGCGGTTGTCCATTTCCATAGAACCACCAACATTGAGTGTAAGGCCGTCAAGAACTTTTGGCATTACATACAAGCCGAATGTGTTTACATGTGGCGCTGGTTTTTTGAAGATGAGTTCACCATCAAGAAGCTCTGGAACTTTTACCTGAACGCGTGATACGAAGAATGCATCATAGTAAGTTGTTTTGTCGCCGTCTACAACTGTATCAAATGCGTTGTAAACAGAACCGAGCAAAACGTTGATTTTCATATCGCTGTCTGTTGAGAAACCATAGTCTGCACAGCTGAAGAGAGCCTTGTTGTTTCCGCCTGCTGCGAGGTCATCTACGAATGAAAGAGCTTTTGAACCCTTAAAAATAGAACCAAGCTTGAATCGCTCAAAGTCCTGGCCCTCAGCATTCTGAGAGTCAACATCTTTCTTTACGCGGTATGCGTTGTCAACATAACCATCTTTCCAGTTTCCTGACTCAAGTTTGAGCTCGCCTGGTCCGAGTTCCCATTTCATCCAAGCTGAGTACTGGTTCAATGTGTATGTGCTGTCGTTTGTGTTGATGTTTGCTGCGAATGTAGCACCAGCTTTCTCACCGTTCAAAACGAATTTGAATGTATCAGCTGAGTTTGTTGCCTTCTGTTTACCAGCGCCATCATAACCTTCCCAGTCAAGCCATTCTGTTGTAGTTGCGCTTTTTGCACCGCTCTCTTTTGTCTGAGAGAAAGCATCCAACTTTGTACGATAGTTCAATGTAATTTTTGCATCTACTGCGAAAGCTGCACCAGCAACCATAGAAGCAACCAATGCTGCACTTACGATCTTTTTCATAAAAAATCCTCCTTAGATTTATGGAAATTTAAACCAACGGTTTTTTTCCTTTCTTGGAAAGGTTAACACTCATTTTTTTTACGGTCAACGGTGTTTTTTGTACTTTACCGCTCACTTTGTAACCTACACCGACAAGAATTGTTTAGGGCAAGCTTTTTACGAGGAAAACCGGTTGCTGAATCATTCTGATGCAAAATATCGTTGATTTTCATTTGTACTTTTTGCTATACTATTTCAATTTATTTAGGAGAAAATCATGGCGTTTTATTTTTCTGAGCCGTCTCACACTTTCGGTGAGTACCTTTTGGTTCCGGGCTATTCTAGTGCGGAATGTATTCCTGACAATGTTAGCTTGCGTACTCCGCTCGTTAAGTACAATAAAAAAGCCGGCGAAGTATCTCCGCTTTCAATGAATATTCCGATGGTTTCTGCTGTAATGCAGGCTGTTTCGGATGACAAAATGGCTATCGCGCTTGCAAAAGAGGGTGGAATCAGCTTTATCTATGGAAGTCAGTCTATAGAAGACCAGGCTGCAATGATTGCCCGCGTTAAGGCTTACAAGGCTGGTTTCGTCACATCTGATTCAAACGTTCGCCCAGACCAGACTCTCGAAGAGGTCATCGCTCTCAGCGAAAAAACCGGTCACTCAACTTGTGCCGTTACTGAGGACGGAACTGCACACGGCAAGCTCGTTGGTATCATCACTTCAAAAGATTTCCGTATCTCTCACTGCAAGCCAGGTGCAAAGGTTTCTGAATACATGACTCCTCTCGCTGACATGGTAACTGGTCAAGAAGGAATCACTTTGAGCGAAGCAAACGAGATTATCTGGGACAAAAAAGTTAACCAGCTTCCGGTTGTTGATAAGAACGGCAACCTCGTTTCTTTGATTTTCCGAAAAGACTATGCTACTCACGAAACTCACCCGCTCGAATTGCTTGACTCTCAGCACCGGTACATCGTCGGAGCTGGTATCAACACACGAGATTATATGGAGCGAGTTCCGGCTTTGCTTGAAGCTGGTGCAGACGTTTTCGTTCTCGACTCTAGCGAAGGTTATTCTTACTGGCAGGAAAAGGCTCTCAAAGACATCCACGAAAAATTCGGTAAAGATGTCCGCGTAGGTGCTGGTAACGTTGTTGATGCTGACGGATTCAACTTCCTTGCCGAAGCTGGCGCAGACTTCATCAAGATTGGTATCGGCGGTGGTTCAATTTGTATTACTCGTGAGCAGAAAGGTATCGGTCGCGGCCAGGCTACAGCAACAATCGAAGTTGCAAAGGCTCGCGATGAATACTACAAAAAGACTGGCATTTACATTCCTATCTGTTCTGACGGTGGTATCGTTCAGGATTATCACATCACTTTGGCTTTAGCTATGGGCTCAGACTTCGTAATGCTCGGCCGTTACTTTGCCCGATTTGATGAGTCTCCTTCAAACAAGCTCGTCATGAACGGAAGCTACGTCAAAGAGTACTGGGGTGAGGGAAGTAACCGTGCCCGCAACTGGCAGCGATATGACCTGGGTGGCAAAAAATCAATGGCTTTTGAAGAGGGCGTTGATTCTTACGTTCCTTACGCTGGTCACTTGCATGACGGTGTTGGAATGACTTTGCGCAAGGTAACTCATACAATGTGTAACTGTGGCGCGCTTTCAATTCCTGAGCTTCAGGAAAAGGCTAAGCTCACGCTCGTTTCTTCTGTCTCAATCACAGAGGGCGGCGCACATGACGTTATCGTTAAAAACACTTCAATGCAGTCGTAAAAAATAAGTTTGATAATACATAAAAAAGACGGTCTCCCGTCGGCAACCTGCCCCAAACATCGCAGTGAGCAAAGCTCAGGCGAGTTTGTGTCAGAACGCCGACTCCGACCGTCTTTTTTTATGCAGTTTTCGGGCTTTTTATGACTTCACTGGATTTTCTTTTCGATAATCTCATGTGCTCGCCGGACATAAAGGGCTTTGTGTTGGGGGATAAAATTTCGTGATATGGTGATTTTGCGTAGCAAAATCGAATCTGTGTGGCTGTCCTAAATTGTCAGTTATAAACAAATTCCTGCTTTTTTTCTCCATTTCTTTTTCGAGATTGTGCAAATAGAATATCCTCTAATAGAAAACTTGGAGGAAAAACATGAAAAAATTATTGGCCTTTTTGGGGGCTTCATGTGCTTTTGCGGCTGCCTGTCTGAATGCTGGGGCAGAAGTTTCGCTTTCGGGTAACGGCAAATCTCAGAACTTTGGCACGATTCAGGAAGCTTTGGACGCAATCGGGCCACAAGCAGGCTCTTACACAATCAAATTGCCAAAAGGCACTTATGAAGAAATTCTTTACTATAACGGTGCGGCTGACATCACTCTTTCCGGCGACACAAATGCAAAATATGGTGAGGATGTTCTTGTGGCAGCGGCAAATTCCGGCGATTTGCTCAAATGCAAGCGTTCTTCTGGTCAGAAAAACCGCTGTGTCTTTGAATTTGAAGGCACAGGAAATCTCACGGTCGAAAACATCACCTTCCAGAACACGTTTGTCCGCGGTTCAGTAAAAGGCTCGAACACTCAGGCTGAGACAATCGGCTTCGATTCAACAGGAACTCTGGCGGCTTACAACTGCGCTTTCAAGAGCCATCAGGACACTCTCCGCATGACAGGAAAATCTTGGTTCTACCAGTGCTATATTGAGGGCGACACTGACTTTATCTGGATGGAATACACTGGAAAAGTCGCTCTTTTTGAAGAATGTGAAATCGTTTCTCTTTATGACGAACACGCAAAAACTCACGTCTCTTACATCGCGGCTCCTCGCATGGAAATCAGCAACACAGCGGCAAAAGGCCTGGTCATCTTCAATTCAAAAATCACTTCACATGAAGACCAGACAACTTACCTCGCCCGCACTCCTTGGAATTCTGGCTATTACAATCAGGTCGCTTATGTCGGAAACACTGCCAGCGACATCGATGCGGCTCTCTGGAAAGGAAGCGCGCTCATGGCAGAAGGTGTGAGCGACACAATCATCGGCTGGAAAATCGACAAAAAAACAGTCGAAAGCATGGGAATGAAGCCGGAAGAAACAGAAGGAATCCTTTCTGATGATGAAGTAAAAAAAGAATTCAGCGGACGCGAATCAATTCTTAACCGTTACTACGACATCACAACTCTCAAATACAAAAAAGACCTGGAAACTTACTGGGATTTGGCAAAATTCGTAAAAGCTCACGGATGGAAAGTCTCAAAAGATTCTTCAAAATCAGTTCTTTCTGGTGAAGAAAAAGCAAAGCTCACGGTCTACACTTTCGATGATGAAAAGAATTTCAAAGGACTCAAAATCGAAGGATTCAAGGCTGAGAATGGCGTTCTTGTTGGAGATGCAGGAAGCAAAATCACAATTCCGGTTAAAGGAAAATCTGTCGTAAGCGTAACTGGCTGTCTTGCTGGAAACGGAACTATCAAAGCTGAAAAACAGGGCGAAGCTTTCTACGACTTCAACACAGGCTCCTCTTCAAAACCTGCAGAAAAAGCTTATGTCGTTTACACAAGTGGCAAAAATGTAGTTCTCACAGCAAGCAAAAAGACTACAATCTCAAAAATCACTGTTGAAACTGACAAAGTTGTTAAATTCATTCCAGTTGAGAGCATTGCAATTTCTTCAGAAGAAGACGCAACTACAATCGCTGGCCGAAAAAGCCTCCAGTTCGCAGCAAAACTCAACCCTCTCCGTCCGACAAACACAGACTTCGAATGGAGCGTTTCGGACGATACTAAGGCAAAAATCGACTCAACAGGCTTCCTCACAGCTGCAAATGTCACAGAAGATTGTGAAATTCTCGTAAAAGCCACAGCAAAGGACGAAAAAGCAGCATCAGCAGAATTCAAACTCAAAATCACAAAGCCTGATCCAAATTCATTCAGCGTGACATGGCTCGACAGCCTTGAAGCAAGCAATTCTCTCGAAGGAACAACTGACAACGACGGGCTTGCAAAGGCAAACAAAGCCATTCCTTCTGCCGGAACATGGAAATACAACAGCGGAAAAATCAACGCAACTTTCGCAAAGGGTGGCATCACTTACACCGGCTACACAGGTTCAATCGAAGGAAAAGACGTTTTGTATGCAGACTTCCCGATTACAGCCGAAGAAACAATCGAAATCACTCAGATTGATGCGGCTTACGGAAATCACGGAACAAGCAACGTGGCAGTTTTGATTGAAGGAATCGCGGGCAGCAAAAAGACAGAAATCGTCTCTGACACTTCAAGACAGGCTCGCTCAGCAAAGAAATCTTACGAAGCGTCTTACGTTATTAACAAGGGAACCACAGCAAATATCCGCGTGACTCTCTACGGATTGGACGGAAACGGTGAATGTGCAATCGCGGCAGGAAAGGCCCCAACAATCGCAACAATCACAATTTCAGGAAAAAGAAAGTAATTATTCAAGAATTGTAATTTCTACACGGCGGTTTTGTGCACGGCCTTCGTTGGTGCTGTTGCTGGCGATTGGCTTGTTGCCGCCGTGACCTTTACAGATGAAGTTTGCCGCTGGGATTCCGCGTTTTGCGAGTTCGGCGGCAATATTTTTTGCTCGCTCTTCGGAAAGTTTTTGCTCTCCGGCGGGCTTTCCGACGCTTGCCGTGTGACCTTCAATCAGGAACTGAGAGTTTGGCGCGAGCTTTAAGACCTCCGCGATTTCGTCCAGGCGAGATTTTTCACCTGGCAAAACTTCCGCGCTGTCGGCCTTGAATTTTATGTCACGCACGGAAAGGCGGATTCCAGCAGGCGTTTCTTCAAAGACCATGTTGTTCTTGTCATCACCAGAAGAAGCGTCGGCTGAGGAAGAATCTTGCGGTGTTTTATCAGCCTTAGCCAATTTTTCGTTCCACTTCGCCGCGTTTTTGTTCGCTGAGCCATTTTTGTCCTTCTCGTCACCGCGTTTTTGTCCGCTGAGTGAATTTTGCTCTCCACTTCCCGACGTTTTATCTCCCTGAGCAAATTTCGAGCCTCCAACATTTGTGTTTTTGTTCGCTGAGCCAATTTCTCCGTTCTCGCCACCGCGTTTTTGCCCGCTGAGTGAATTTTGGTCTCCACTTCCCCGCGTTTTATCTCCCTGAGCGAATTTGGAGCTTCCAACATTTGTATTTTTGCCAGCCGGCTTAATTCCGCCGTCCTTAGTTTTGAACTTTTGCCCATTTGCTGAATTTTGGCTTCCAACCCCTGGAACTTTTTCACCCCAATCAGAATTCTGGCTTCCAGCGATTCCTTTCGAGCTGGCAATTTTGTTTCCGCTTCCAGAATCAGAGGCTTTTGTTCCACTTGCAGGATTCTTTTCGCTGGTTGTGGCCGAATGTGTCGTATCAGCCTTTGCGATCCTGTTAAGCGCGAAAATCAGCTTGTCGTGGTCGATTGCAGGAGGATATTCCGTAAACATCGTGATTGTGCCCTTCAAATCGACCTTTGTGCCGTCCGCGTAAAAAAAGCTCTCGTCAACATTGTCGCTGATTAAAATCGCCTCGCCTGTCGAAGCGCGCACGATGATGTCCGCCTTGTGGCCGCCTAGAGCTTTTTGGAGAGTTGAGTCACCTTTCGGGTCTGCGTTGAAATTCGAAAAAAGATAGTTCGTCTGCCAGATTGCCTTGATTCGATAGACATTTTCGCCCTTGTAAGTCTCGCTGCCCGCAAAAGTGTACAGAACAAGAATCGGAATCCGTGTGAAAATGCCCTTGTTCATCGGGTCAACAGCACGCTCGCCCTCGCCCTTCCAAGAATCGCCCTCTTTGAGCTGCTGGGTTGTGTAAGTCGGAAAGCTTCGGAAAGTCGGATACCCGTTATCCTCAAACATCGTCATCTTTCCGTCAGCAGAAATTTTAAAAACAGAAGGTATTGCCTCGTGAATGCCCGCCATTGTCGCCACGGAATTGCGCAAAGTCTCTTCCTGAACAAAGAAATTGCCGTCATACCATCGGTCAGAGCGCAAAGAACGCACGCCCTCTGGAGCAAAAGAGCGGCTGATAAAAGAATGAACCTCGTGGCTCGTAAGCCCGACATATTTTCCGTTCACATAACGGCGGAGATTTGTGCGCTCGACCATTTTATAGCTGGAGTCGCCCGCATAAGCAAGTTTTGCCTGAGAAAAACCAAAAGTCAAAAAAAGTGAAAAAATGACTACCGATAAAGCAATTCTTTTCATAGTGAAATTATCGGTATTTTTCACAGCGCAATTAATGGGGTACAGGCTTTCCGCACTTCGCTATCGCTCATTGCCTTCGGCAACTACGGTGCTCCAATCCTGGCGCAGCTTTTTTTTCCTACATCTCCACTGAATCGGCTTTTACATAATTGAAGACAACATCGTTCGGAAGCATTGCCGTAACGTAAACGCCTGTGACCGTGATAATGTCGCCGTCTTTTGGGAGTTTATCGCCAAAATCGTATTTGAATTCGATTCCCTGCTGGCAGCAAGCAAGTGCATCTGAGATTATGACCGCGTAGGATGTACCGCCATTTGCCGTTGGTGAGTTTTCGTAAGTAACAAAATTTCCACGCATCTTAACAACTTTGTCGTCATAAATTTCCGGCTCAATCATCATATTAAAAACCTGCGAATAAACCATGTTTGAGTTCATCTCAGAAAGATCGTAGTCAATTTTTGAGCCGTCAGCAGCTGCCGTGGATTTTACAGAAGTGGCTTCGTTCTGAGCAATGGCCTGCTCTTCGATTGGCAAGGCATTTTCAGGAATCGCAAAGCTGGTTTCAACAGCGGATTTTCCTTTGCAGGAAATGAGCGAAAAACAAATTGAAATAAGAACGATAATTTTTTTCATAAAAACACCTCGTTTATAATCAGCCCTTCACTTTTCCTACAATATAAAAACTGATGAAAGCGAGCAAGTCTGCGGCTACGATTGTTGAACCGACCGGAGTGCCTGCTGGAACGGAAATCAAAAGGCCTGCGAGCGCGCATGTCACGCTGATTACAACCGAGCAGATTGTGACGCTCTTAAAGCTTTTGAAGACCCGCATTGCCGAAAGTGCCGGGAAAATTACCAGCGCGGAAATCAAAAGCGAGCCGACAAGGTTCATCGCGAGCACGATAATCACGGCAATTATGATTGCGATTACGAGATTGTAGACGCTTGCGTGTGTACCGACCGCCTGAGCAAAAGCTTCGTCAAACGTGACTGCGAAAATTTTGTTGTAGAAGATGAAAAATGCGGCGATTACGGCAAGAGAAAGCCACACACAAAGCCAGACTTCGGCCGGAGTGAGCGTGAGAATTGAATACGAGCCGAAAAGCGTTGTACAGACATCGCCCGAAAGATTGTTCGACGGCTTAAAGATGTTCATAATCAGGTAGCCGAGAGCAAGGGAAGCCACAGAAATCATGGCGACGGCGGCATCTCCCTGGATTTTGGTGTTTTTTCCTGTGCGAAGAAGAAGAATTGCGGCAACAACTGTGACAGGAAGCACAAGATACATGTTATTCGAAAGATTCAAGACCGCCGCGACCGACATTGCCCCGAAAGCAACATGGCTGAGTCCGTCACCGATAAAGCTGAATCGTTTGAGAACAAGCGTAACCCCAAGCAAAGACGAGCAGAGCGCAACCAGAATGCCAACGATAAAAGCGCGCTGCACGAAAGGGAAATTAAGATGAAATGTAGTAATTATATCCTGTAACATAAATTTTTCTCCCTAAAAAAAGTTTTCCGTTTTCCACTTTCCGTTTTCAGTTTTCAAGTTTCCTTTTTCCGTTCCACAAGATTTTCTGAATCTGGCCGTTACAGTCCGGACAAGTCGTTTTGTGGATGAATTCTTGTTTGGTGCCGAAGAAAATACTCTCGCCGATGTGAAGAACATGAGTCGCGTATTTTAATGCTGCCTCAACGTCGTGGCTGATCATGATGATTGTGATTCCTTCTTTGTGGAGGCTTTCGATAAGCGAGTACATTTCTTCCTGTGCGGCAGGGTCGAGTGCGCTCACAGGCTCGTCAAGGAAAAGCATTTTTTGTGTTGCACAGAGAGCGCGGGCCAGCAAAACACGCTGCTGCTGACCGCCGGAAAGCTCGCGGTAGCATTTTTTGGCAAGGTGAGTGATTCCCATTTTGGCGATTGCCTGAGCCGCAAGAAGCCGCTCGCTTTTGATGTAAAAAGGCCTTCGTCCGCAGCGGGACTGGCAGCCGGAAAGAACGATTTCGCGCACGCTGGCAGGAAAGTCTTTTTGAATCATGGTCTGCTGGGGAAGATAGCCGATTTCGTCTGCAAGCAAGCCGTCGCCAGTAGTGATTTTTCCATCGAGAGGCTTGATAAGATGAAGAATTGTCTTCATGAGCGTGGTTTTTCCAGAGCCGTTTTCGCCGAGGATGCAGAGATAGTCGCCCGCATTGACGCTGAAAGAGAGGTTTCTGATTATGACCTTTGAGTCGTAACCCAAAGTAAGATTTTCACAAGTAAGTTGTGCCATTTTTTCCTTCTATTTTAACGCCTCAAGATTTGCCCGCATTGTGTCGTAGTAGTTCTTGCCTTTCTGGGCCTGTTTGAAGGTGGTTGACTGCATTGAATCCAGCGAGACGATTTTGCAATCCTTTATTCCTGCGCTTGAAATTACCGTTTTGGCGATTTTTTTGTCAGAGCTTTCGGTTACGAAAACTGACGAAGAAGCCAGCTCGTGCAATTTAACCGAAAGGAAGGCGATTGTGTCAAAACTTGCCTCGCTTTCGGCAGAGCAGCCGTTGAATGCCGCGTAGTATTTGATCCCGAACTCGTCTGTGAGATAGAGGAATGGATACCGATCACAGACGATGATAGTTTTTTCGTTGAATGCGTTCGCATATTCCTGTTTGAGAGCTGCAAGTTTGTCCACATAAGCAACAAGATTTGCCATATATATAGAAGAATGAGCCTCATCCTTTTTCATTAAAGCACGTGTGATTTCATTTGAAGCTGCAATCGCGTTGTTCAAAGAGAGCCAGATATGCTCGTCATTTTCGATTTCTTCATCATGCTCGTCGTGCTCATCGTGGCCGTGTTCTTTGTGTTCGTGCTCGTCGTGCTGCATTCCTTCGACAAGCTCTTCCTGCTTGATAAAGCCTTTGAGTTTGTCCATGAGGTTGATGACAATCATTTTGTCATTGCCGGCATTTCTGAGCGCGCTTTCGACCCAGGCATCAGATTCTCCGCCAACATAAATGAAAATATCAGCCGTAGAAATTTTTACGATATCAGCAGCCGATGGCTGAAAACTGTGCATATCCACGCCGTCTTTCAAAAGCAAATCGACATAAACCGAATCACTTCCAGTCGCAAGATTCTTAGCCCAATCATAAGCCGGGAAAATAGTAGCAAGCACAGTAATTTTGCCCGCAGAAGAAGCCTGTTCCGAGCCAGACTTTTTCTGACAGCTCAACAAAGAAAATAAAAGAACGAAACTAAAAACAAAACCAAATATCTTTTTCATAAAACTTTTAGCCCTCACTATTACAATCTTTACATACACCGTACAGCGTGGTTTCGCTCCGGCTGATTTCAAATCCGTCGGCCTGCTCTACCTCGTTCACAAGCTTTTCTGTCTGTGCGCTTTCGAGGTGGAAGATTTTGCCACATTTGGTACAGGAAAGATGAATATGATTCTTGCACTCGGAATTGTCGTAAAACTGGTAGAAAGACTCCTTGCAGCCCGCCTTTGTGACACGTTTGATTTTTTGCTCGGCCTCAAGCTCGGCTAGATTGCGGTAAACGGAACTTTTGCTGATATTTTTGTCCTCAAGAGCCGCCGCAATTTCCTTTGCAGAAAAAGTTTTGTCTGGATTTTCAATCAAAAATGAAAGCAACGAAGTGCGCTGTTCGGTATTATAAGTCATAATTTGCAAATGATTCCCAAATTGTTTCCATTAAAACAAATTCGATAGAAATTTTCAAGAGCACATATTGATTTTGCGTTAGCCAATAAATTTGCAAAAGTCAGACTTTGCCCTTACAATAATAATGCTATGTTAGCGAAAAGAGATTTCAAGGTTTCGGCATTCGTTTTTTTTTGCATTTTGCTGAATCTTTGCGGTAAATATTTTGCTTATTATTTTCAACTGCCAGTGTGGTTAGATTCATTTGGTACGGTTTTTGCAGCCTACTTTCTTGGACCAGTTTGCGGGTCAATCGTTGGCATAACAATGAACTTAACTTACAGTGAATTTTATCCCAATTCCTATCTTTTTTGCATTTCCAGCATAGCGATTGCTGTCACCGTGGGAACCGCCACAAAGAAAAAACTCTTCGAAACTTTCTACGGCACTATGATTGCAGGCTTAATCGTCACTTTTTTCTGCGGAATATTTGCCGTGGCGATAAACTGGAGCTTTATCGAAGGAATGACTAACAATATTTGGGGCGACGGTGTAATCCGCTACTTTGAAGAACAAGGAATGCCAATCTTCATCAGCTCGGTAATTGGTCAGTTTTATATCGATTTTCTTGATAAATTCATCACGCTGCTTGTACTTTATCTCTTATTAAAATTCTGGAACAAAAGAGAATCAATTCTTAAATTCCTAAGCAAAATAAAATCAAAAGCATTTAAGATTTTTGCATCTATTCTTGTTCTTTTTGCATTTTCTTCTATTAAGAATAAAGCAGAAGCCGTAGCTGCCAGCAAAAATCTGGACTTCATTTCCTACGTACAGACAATTTATTCGAGCGATAACGGTCTCCCCTGCGGTGAGGCGAATGACATAGCACAAACTCCCGACGGAATTCTCTGGATTGGAACTTACGCTGGTCTTTATCGCTACAACGGAAGCGAATTCCGCTGGATGAAGGATTTTGATTCAGTTCGAAATGTAAACTGCCTTTACGTGGACGAAGAAGGCAGGCTTTGGATTGGCACAAACGATAACGGCGTTTCAATTTGCATCAAAGACAAAATCATCACGACTTTGGATTACAAGGATGGTCTACCATCAAACTCTGTGAGGGCAATCGTAAAAGGTGCGGACGGTTATTACTATGTTGGGACTTCAATCGGAATTCTGGTTCTGGAACTCAATAGCGGTCTGCGAGTCTGTAACATCATCAAAGAAGTAGGCTACACAATCGATTTAAGTGCAGACAAAAACGGCTTTGTAGCGGCAATCACTTCAAGCGGCAAACTTTTTATCCTCAACGATAGTGAAGTCAGATATTCTTATTCGCTCAGCGTTGACAACGAAATTTACAACTGCTGCACTTTTTCAGAGGAAGGAATTTTATATGCGGGCACTTCCAAAAATCACATTTATCGTTACGAAATCACCGAGGACGAAGCCACTTTAACCGGGTGCGACAGTTGCGATTCTTTAAAATACATCAACAAAATCTATTTCAACAATGACAAAATTTTTATCTGTGCGGACAACGGAATCGGATATTTCAAAGATAACGAAGATTTTCACATAATCAACACCGGCAATTTCAACAGTTCAATTGACAACATGACGGTCGATTATCAAGGAAACTGCTGGTTCACTTCATCAAGGCAAGGTGTTCTCAGAATTTCATCATCTTCATTCATAAACGTTTACGGTACACTAGGCATTCAGCAAAAAATCGTCAACTCTGTCACAAAATGGAACGGTGCGATTTATGCTGGAACGGACAAAGGCCTCGACATCATTAAAGACGGCAAAAAAATCACCACGCCGTTGTCACAAGAGCTTTCCGATGCACGAATACGCTGTCTTCTAAAAGACTCAAAAAACAATCTCTGGATTTGCACTTATGGAAGAGGGTTAATCGAAGTCAGTCCGAACCAAAAAATGACGGTCTATGACACGTCGAACGGAAATGTCGGAAACCGAATGCGAGCGGCCATCGAACTAAAAGACGGCACGATAGTAGCGGCTGGCGTTCTCGGAATCTCATACATCAGAGACCACAAAGTTGTCAAAACAATCACCAACGGCATGAACAACGCCATGACGCTTTCTTTAATGGAAATGAATGACGGAACTGTTCTTGCGGGCACAAACGGAGACGGCATTGTAGTCATCAAAAATCAGGAAATCGTAGGAATTTTAACGATTGCGAACGGCTTGACCAGCGACGTAATTTTGCGAACTTGCAACGAACCAAGTGGCAAAGGTGTTTACATCGTAACCAGCAACGGACTTTCCTTCATGGACAACGAATTTAAGATTCATCAATTAAAGAATTTTCCATATTTCAACAATTATGACATAATTTCCAACTCGGACGGCAATCTATTTGTTCTTGGAAGTGCGGGAATTTATGTAGTTCAGAATGATTCGCTTATTGCTGGCGGGAAAATTCAATACGACCGACTTGATTCAAAAAGCGGTATGGATTCGACACTCACAGCAAACGCATGGAATTACGCAGAACCAGACGGACAACTTTATCTTTCTTGCGGAACAGGCGTTTATATCCTTAACATGAACAATTATATTTTTTCAAAGCCGTCTTATCACATGATGGTTTCTTCGGTTCATTTGGATTCCGTTCCGTTCGCAATCGAACGAAGTGAACCTCTAATCATCGGGCGCAACGTAAGCAAAATCGAAATTTTCCCTGAGGTCGTAAATTACACGGTTCTTGATCCAATGGTCAGCTACCAGCTCAAAGGTTTTGACAAGCATGAAATCATGATTCCGCAAACTCAGCTTTCAAGCATCACGTACACAAACCTTCCTTCGGGCAATTACATTTTTCATATCGCGGTTTTTGACAAAAATCAAAATATTATTGAAGAAAGCACTTACAATCTCATAAAAGAAAAGGCGATTTACGACAAAACATATTTTAAAATCTACATGGTTCTGGTCGCCAGTCTTGCAATCGCGTCGCTCACCTGGCTTGCCGTGCAAAATCAGCTCCGGCACAGGCTCGACATTCAGAAAAAGCAGGTCGCACTCGCCAACGAACAAGTGCGGATGGGCAATGAAACAATTCTCGCTATCGCAAAAGCTGTCGATGCAAAGGATGAAAACACAAGCCAGCATTCTCAGCGAGTGGCAGAATATTCCGTCCTTATCGCACAAGAACTTGGTTTCTCAATGGCAGAATGTGAAAATCTCAGAAAAGCGGCCCTGCTCCACGACATCGGCAAAATCGGCATTCCGGACAGGATTCTTAACAAGCCTGCAAAACTCGACAACGAAGAATACGCAATCATGAAGTCGCACGTAACTCGCGGTGCACAAATTCTCAAAGACTTTACGATGGTCAAGCATGTTCATGAGGGAACCTTGTATCATCATGAAAAGTACGACGGAACAGGCTATCCGCAGGGCTTAAAAGGCGAATCAATTCCTCTTTACGGAAGAATAATTGGCGTTGCAGACGCTTTCGATGCAATGACTGCAAACCGAGTTTACCGCAAGCAGCTTGATTTTGATTACGTCATCAGTGAACTCAAACGATGCCGCGGAACTCAGTTCGATCCAAAAATCGATGACATTCTGCTCAAATTAATCGAAACAGGCAAAATCAACGTCGAAGAGCTTTACAAAGATTCAATAAATCACAAAATCACGGAGGATAAAGCATGAAACGGAATATTGTAATAACAGTTATTACTGCATTCATTTTTTTCGCGCTTTTTGCCTTCAAACATTTCGTCCTTACTTCAAAAGATTCAGATGAAGTTGTCCTCAAAATCGGCTTCGTTTATGACGGTGATGAAAGTATTCCTTATACAAATAATTTTATTCGTGCAGAACACACGATTGAGGAAAGATTCGGCAGCAAAATCGAAATCTTTTCTCGAAAAAACATAAATCCAGATGAAGCTGAAGATGTGCTTGACGAACTTGTTGAAAAAGGCTGTACATTGATTTTTACAAACAGTTATTCACATGCCATTATCGCAAAAGAACACGCACAGAAATTTCCAAACGTACAATTTTGCCAGGCTTCGGGCGACAATGCAAACACAGAGCCTTTCGTAAAGAATTATCACACTTTTATGGGTGAAGTCTATCAGGGAAGATATATTTCAGGCATTGTTGCCGGCTTAAAATTAAAGGAATTAATCGAAAAAAAGGTTATCATGCCAGATCAGGCACAAATCGGTTACGTGGGAGCATATCCGTATCCAGAAGTAATTTCAGGATTTACAGCATTTTTGCTCGGAGCAAGGTCAATCGTTCCAAGCGCAAGAATGACAGTCACTTATACTTACACTTGGAGCAGCTTTTCTGATGAAAAATTATGCGCAAAGCATCTGATCGACGAAGGATGCGTGATAATCTCACAGCATTCCGACACAATCGGACCGGCAGTTGCATGCGAGGAAAATTTTGAAAAAAATGTCTTCCATGTCGGCTACAATCAGAGCATGATTGATATTGCGCCAATGACTTCACTTATCAGCACACGAATCAATTGGACTCCATACATTACCGGTGCTGTCGAAGCAATGCTCAAAGACATAGACATCGAAAAAAATGTCAAAGGACACAAACACGGAAACGACATCGGTGCAGGCTTCAATTTGGGTTGGGTTCAGATGCTGGAAGTCAATTCAATCATTGCGGCGAAAGGCACTGAACAAGCTGTCGAAAAAGCAATTCAGGCTTTTAAAAAGGGCAAACAAAATATTTTCATCGGAAATTATGTAGGCATCAATCCCTATGATGAAGAAGATGTTTACGATTTACGCAAAGGTTTCAAAGAAAACGCTGACAGCTCCGCACCAAGTTTCTGTTATATTCTGAAAGATGTAATTAATGTGGAAGAATAAAGCGACTTTCGCCGTTATTTTATTTACAATTACAGATTATGTTATTATCATATAATAATCTTAAAAAAATCAAAAGAAGGTAAAATGAAAATACACAAGCTTTTAATTCTTACTATAAGTTTTTTAATTTTGTCAATTTTTATTTCCTGCAAAAAAGAATCCATGCCTTTGAGGGACGGCGTTTTCACAGGCAAAGGAAGCGGACGTAACGGCCCGGTTGAAGTTTCCGTCACCGTAAAGCAAGGCGCAATTATCGATGCAGAAATTACCAAAGAATCTGAAACCCCCGGAATATCAGATCCTGCAAAATCCCAGATTATAGAGAAATTCCTCAAAGACGGAAGCACGGCAATGATTGACGCGGTAAGCGGGGCAACAATCACATCAAACGCAATTCTTGATGCTTTGGACGAGGCAATTTCAATTTCACAAGGACTCAAAAAAACTTCCGTAATTTATAAAGATTCTGAATGTGACATCGTGATTATCGGAGCCGGAGGAGCAGGCCTTACAGCAGCAACGGAAGCCGCAAGCAAGGGCGCAAGGGTTATTGTCCTTGAAAAGATGGGAATTGTCGGCGGAAATACAAATTATTCGACAGGCGGAATCAATGCGGCTTATACAAAAGAACAGGAACGACTTGGCATCAAAGATTCAAAAGAAGTTTTCTTCAATGACACGATGAACGGCGGTCAGCATTTAAATGACCCGGATCTTGTCCATACATTAATCGATAATTCAGCATCAGTAGTAGAATGGCTTCAAAGCCCGATGATTGGTGCAGATTTGAGCGATGTCGGTGCATTCGGCGGAGCTACAAACAAGCGCATTCATCGACCAAAAGGTGGCGGAGCAATTGGCGCTCATTTGGTTCCTCTTCTTTACAAGGCGGCTTTGTCTCAGGGTGCAGAAATCCGATTGAACAACAAAGTTATTGATATTATTTCAGAAAATGGAAAGGCAGCCGGCGTAAAAATCTCTTATGCTGGCGGAGAATATACAATAAAGGCAAAAGCTGTAATCATTGCAACTGGCGGTTTTGGAGCAAATCCTGATATGATAACATTTTATCAAGCTTCTCTCGAAGGATTTAGCACAACGAACCACAAAGGAGCAACCGGCGATGCCTTTAAAATGGTCGAAAAATTCAATGCCGCACTCACGCAAATGGAGCAGATTCAGATTCATCCGACTGTAGTAAAAGGAACTGGCATCATGATTACTGAGGCAGTACGAGGAAATGGGGCGATTTTAGTCAATAAAACTGGCAGAAGATTCATCAACGAAATGGAAACAAGAGACATTGTTTCAGCAGCAGTTCTTAAAAATCCCGAAAAATCAGCATACCTTATTTTTGATCAAGGAATCCGAAAATCACTCACTGCAATTGAAAATTATGCAAAACAAAATCTTCTAACAGAAGGCGCGACAGTCCAAGAGCTTGCAAAAAAACTTACGGTAGATACAGTAGCACTTGAATATACGATTGATGAGTACAATAAGGCCGTACTTGCCAAAAAAGACATTGAGTTTGGTCGAAATCCAGAAAGCATGGAACGAACCATTTCAAATCCACCGTTTTACGCAATTGAAATTGAACCAGCAATTCATCACACAATGGGAGGCCTCAAAATCAACACGAGGGCACAAGTGATGAGCAAAGCTGGCAAACCAATTTCCGGGCTTTTCGCAGCGGGAGAAGTTACGGGTGGAGTCCACGGAGCACAACGTTTGGGCGGAAATGCAGTCGCTGACATTTGCATCTTTGGCAAAATTGCAGCAGACTCTGCTTTTGAACTAGTGGCAAAATATAAGTAAAATTAGTCGCACAAAAAATGCCACAACCCAGGCCACGGCACATTGCCAGAACACAACTCCAGCTGCCCACTTTGCGCCAAGCTCGCGTTTGATTGAAGCGACGGCCGCAACACATGGAGTATACAAAAGGCTGAATACAAGCAGGCTCGCCACAGCGGCAGAAGTCAATGCCCCGGAAATTCCTGTCGGATACAAAACTCCCAAAGTTGAAATCACGCTTTCTTTTGCAATAAATCCGCTGATGAAAGAAGTGCAGATTCGCCAGTCACCAAGCCCAATCGGGCGGAAAACAGGCTCCAAAAGCCCCGCAAGTTTTGCAAGTATACTCTGCGCTGAATCCTCTACAAGGTTCAAGTGCAAATCAAAGCTCTGCAAGAACCACACAACAATTGTCGCAATAAAAATTACCGTGAATGCGCGCTGCAAAAAGTCCTTTGCCTTTTCCCATAAAAGCTGCGAAACGTTACGCACGCCCGGAAGCCTGTAATCAGGAAGCTCCATAACAAACGGGACTGCCTCGCCCCTAAAAAGCGTTTTACGGTAAAGCAATGCGACTAAAATTCCTGTGAAAATTCCAAGCACATAAAGCAGAGTCATAATCAATCCGCCATGCTTTGGGAAGAATGCGCTCACAAAAAAAGCGTAAACAGGAAGCTTTGCCGTGCAGCTCATAAAAGGCGTGAGAAGAATAGTCATGCGACGGTCACGCTCGCT
>Ga0310695_10003362_pt1 | contig 31577 bp, 42 predicted proteins | sample RumenRJG_04DNA_FD_203882 | JGI IMG/M metagenome (GOLD analysis project Ga0310695, IMG submission 203882) | Bovine rumen microbial communities from Lethbridge, Alberta, Canada - RJG_04 (v2) (version 2) | ecosystem: Host-associated > Mammals > Digestive system > Stomach > Rumen | place: Canada...
CGCGCGGAAAAGAGTACGTTTGTGATGGTCCTTATACTACCGATACTGATGTTGATGGAAATGTTACTTTAAAAAGAGGTGACGGCACCGTCATATTTAAAATAGGTTAGAAAGATGGCGCTATATCCATAATAGACGAAGTTGGAAATATAAACAGAGCCATCTATGCCACCAAAGATTATATTGATTCTAACATACGGTCTAAGCAAGATAAATTACAGGCTGGTGCTGGTATATCAATAGACGGTACTATCATTAGTTCTACATTAGACACCAATGTGTATGAGTTTATTACAGAATTGGGAAGTACTTATAATATGAATCCTAACAAGATTTATATTTTAGAAACTACAGTGGATGGTAAACCTGTATACAAACAATATAAGATAAAAGATGGACAATGGATTCTAATAGGTGGCATGTCTCCTAATGTAAGTCTAGATGGGTACCTTAAAACGAAAGATGCAGACCTCTTATATCAAAGTAAAGGTTCTTATCTTACAGAAAAAGATCTTTTACCATATGCTTTAGCAACAACTGTACGCGATCTAAGTCTTAATTTATAGAATTACGCTAGAGTAGATTACGTTGCAACTAAGGTAGATTATGTTACAAATAGTTTACAATAGTATAAGGACTGGATAGAAGCTTATGTGAATGATACTTTTGTCAAAAAATCACAAGTATATACAATAACCGATAATGGTACGGTAGAAGATGATTCAAATACTGGAGGTAATAATCATGGAGGCAGCGGTGGTAGTGGCAGTACTATAATACAAGTTCCTACAATAACAGTAGATCATGAACTTAGCTTTGTATCTTCAAATCCTATTGAGAATCGTGCTGTTACAGAAGCATTATAGACAAAAGCTACTAAGCAATAGTTGGAAAATTACGCAACACTTGTACAGCTTGCAACAAAAGTAGATAAGATACAGCTCATAAATTATATAACAAACGATAATTTATAGAGTTACCTTTATAATAAACAAGACCGCCTTACTGCAGGAAAAGGTATTAAAATAGTAAATAATACTATAAGTACAGATATCGATACTAGTGTATTTGTAATAGTAAACGAACTTCCGGACGATAGGGATGAAAATAAAATATATCTTTTAAAAGATGTACAAGGAGCTTCTTGGTAGTTTGGTGATAAATTTCCAGTTATTTACAATGGGTCAGAATCTGTTGAAGAATTGTATACACAATATAAATGGGATTCTAATACTAATTAGTGGATAAATATTGGAAATGTAGCGCCTACAGTAGATTTATCTGGATATATATCTAGAGAAGAAGCGTCTTTATTATTTGCAAGTAACGATTCTTATATTACTGCGGATCAATTAGACCAAACAATAGGTTGTCTTGAAGATATATATCAACCAAAAGGTGATTATCTTGTACCAGATGATATATCAGAACTAGCTACTATACAGGAATTACAACAAGAAACTGCACGTTCTGAAGATACCTATGTAAAGAAAGTACAAGTATACACAGAAGACAATGGTGTAGATGGGCCAAATAATCCTACTATAGACCCAGATGATGTTGGTATAATATCTCGTGGTGTTGTAAATACAGTATTCTTAACGAAACGACAATACCAAGCTCTTGTAAACATGAACTATGTTAAAGAAGACGTTTATTATTTTACATACGAAGGAGACGACGAATTAGAATCATGGGCGTTCGGAGGGACGTTCCCAATAACATTAATATAATATGACAAAACAAACATTTACTCAAAAATCTAATGGGGATACCCTCAGCGCATCTGAATGGAATAATCTTACTGGTTATATAAATACTGCAGTAGACGCTATTAATGCAGGCGGAAGTGCTGGAAATGGAGTAGTTTCTGCAACAGATGAAACACAAAGTGGAGGTGATCCTACTGTAGGAGTAAGTATTACTTCTGGAGTACAAGAAGTTGGTTCTCCTAAAGTAATTGAACTTACTAAGAAATCTAAGGGTGTAAACACAACTCTTGTATCAGGAAACAATGTAAACATTGAACCAAGAGAGAGTACAGGTAAAGCAAAAAGTACAAAAGGTGGAAACATCTCTATGAAACCTGGCGACGACATTGAACTTTGTTCTCATCACAGACGTTTTGGTAATAGAGATGAAGTGTCTTTAAAGGTAATTGATGGAGAAGATAATCCTGTGAAATTACAAATAAAAGCATCAAACATCACGCTTTCTACTGAAGGAAAGGATTCTACAAAAGCAAAGGATGAGGATACTGGTCTTGATACAAATGTAGCTCTTTATGATGATCCTAATGTAATGAACATAAACGTTACTACCGGTAACGGAAAAGGATATCTTAAAGTGCGTGCACAAGCTATCGATCTTCGTTGTGAAGAGAATGGTGGAATTGCTTTACAACCTAAAGGTAATGACGGAAGTGGTCACGAGAATAAGATTAAGTTTGAACACAATGGTGGAGATGGTAAAGAGTTTGGTACATTTAACACAGAAAAAACATCTATCTTCACAGACGAATATAGATTTAATCAAGCCGGCGTTGTATATGCAGTAACGAGAGGTGCTCTTGAAACTACTTATAAAGTACCAAACGACCCGTCATCTGGAGTGAAGAAAATTGATTATCCTACACAAAGTGATGATTTTAAAGATATTCTCGATCAGACTAAATCATGTACTTGGAACGATATTATCACAGCTGTTAATTATATCAAATCACAAAACCCGTCGCTGGGTTGGTCACAATCTCAATCTTAATGTCTAATCTATGGTACACATAAATAATCACAGAATAACTGGTATTTATCGTGGGCTACAGGAAATAGATAGAGTATATAATGGGAAATATATAGTATGGATAAAGCCAGTAGAACTTGGTATCATACTGTGTTGTTTCTCTAATGGATATTGGATAGATGAATATCCGTGGGTTGACACTGAAGTTTGGACTGATTAAATAAACAATAATGGAAACGTTTAATAATTATATAGATGAATTTGTAGACTGGGTCACTGGTGAAGATACTTCATCCCAGGAACAAGAAGAGAAGATAAGAGTTTCTTCTACTGGAGGTTTACCAGTGTCGGGAGGGTCGATACGCGAGTTATTGCAAACCAAACTTAAGAAGCCCTTTGTATACTACGAAGACGTCAAAGCAGGATTATATAGACTGTTTAGCGGAGAAGCTACTCGTGACAAATGGATAAGAATGAATACTGAAGGGAGCTCGGACTATGATCCAGATGGATCAACGAAGCTCGAGCTCTTCAGTTTCGTTAGACCTAGTGACGTTACGATGACGTATAGAGGATTGGATCCAGACCCAAAATATGTGGTTAATGGAGATACTTCATCTAATGCTACTAGATTACAATTCAACGTATACTTATCAAAAGAATCTGGAGGTGGTACTGTATACGAGAGTGACTCATTTACAGTAACATATAAAGTGACAGATTCGTACGGAGTTGAGCATACTTCCGTTGAAGAAAAAGATTCTACTTTCTTAAATTCATCAAAGAAGGTAACAAAGAATATATATTCTTACCTTACTGTAGGACAGAATACTGTACAAGTAACTATGAAAGCTAGAAACTCTAGTGCACAGAACTCGGTTACTTTCCCAGTATATTTGATGAACTTTACTATAAGTAGTACATTTGATTATTCTGCTCACTGGGATCCTTCAAAGCAATTAATAGTTCCTGTAAGCGTACGTAGAAGCGATACTAGTCTTACATTACAAGTAGATATTTATATAGATAGAACGTCTAGTTCTCCAGGTATACATGCTGGAACATGGACTTTAAATAGTTAGGAAACAAATCCTACGAAAGTATTCTATATAGATAATAATTATGCTGCAAACTCATCTTCTAATGATCATATAAAACATACACTTATGATTACCGCTAGTCTGTATAATGCAGATAGTGGTGAACATCATTATAGTAATGTGTTGTTTTATGATTTCATTGTAGCATCAAATACTATAGGTATAGTAAACAAGTTTGTAACTACTGGATACGAATTACCTTACAATAAGGTAAATATAGACAATATTACAAACAGAGTTATAATATCTGGACAATAGTATGAACCGATATATTTAGATTGGGCATATTATACAGATAGAGATACTACGGGTCAAACTGTAGACATACAATGGGCTATCAAAGTAATATCAAACAACGATGTAGTAACGTATACACCTATAAGAATAGTAGAAGGACAAAATCATAATAAAGGAGAGACATTTAAATTTATACCTGATTTTGATACAGAACAAACCCCAAACACATATTTGGCTGCGCTTATCGATAATCAAGAAGCCGATGTATTTCCATTGTCTGTGTCTAAAAGTAGTTTATCTATTAGTGAAACCACAGGTTATAATTTAAAATTATCTTCATACGGTAAAACAAACTCATCTCCAGATAGAGATTCTTGGACAGATACTGACAATAATGTAACTACCACATTCACGAACATTATGTTCGATGACAATTCTGGTTGGAATAATGATAGTTTTATTACATCTGGAACAGATCAATATATAACAATAGATTATTGTCCTTTACCTGGTTCATATAATTTAGCTGGTTCTGGTAAAACAATTGAGATTGACTTTATGCCAGAGAAGGTAGCCAATGATGGCGATACTGTAATATTGATAGGAGACACCGAAAAGGGACACATTCGTATTACTACAAACGAAGCTTCTGTATATAGTGGTACTAGTAAAATAGTACACACTAACTATAAAGCAAACGAAAGAATCAAACTTGCTTTTATATTTAATCCTGTTTCTTCAGGATCGCACGATTCTAACTTAGTATATATCGTAAACAATGGTATATTAGAGCGTGCTGCTCAATATGGTACTGCAGCATCGTATTTATCTAGTGACGGTAGAATAAAGATAGGAGATAGCGAAAGTGGTGTACGTGTGTATAGTATTAGATGTTATAACAAGGCTCTTAGTTATGAAGAAGCTTTGAGTAACTATATGTACGATAGTGACGATAAAGGTACTGTAATAAACAGGAATGATATCTTCACAAGTAGTGTTATAGACTATACTAAGGTAAAGAACAAGATCGATACTGTAGTAATAGAAGGTAATCTTACAGCATTACTTACGCAATCTAGTAACAAAGATGATTCTACTACAACTGTTAACTTCAAAAGAGAATGTATAACAGATGCATCAAAGACGTTCGAAGTTATAAACGGAATGATCAGAAAACATGGTCAGTCTACTCTTAACTATCCTATCACCTCGTTGAAGATTTGGACTAACAAAGGTAAGGATGAAGATAACGTCACAACATCAATTATATTGTCAGATGCACAACGTGCTGAAGGTCTTAATAAGAACAGATATATGATGAAGACTGGTTCTATACCAGCAAATAAATTTGTTCTTCAAGCAAACTACGCAGACTCTTCTGGTACACACAATGGAGCGTTGTTGAGACTTATCCAGGATACATGGTACAATGCTGTTGACTCTGAAGGACGTCATATACTTAGAACAGCTCCTCAGCTATTTGTCTCTGGAGAAAAACTTATACACAATGACGAGGATCTTCACGAAGATGGAACATGGGTTGAGGGTACTGGTGTAGGTGCAGCTGAAGGAAAGACTTGGACGCAGATAACCAATAAGAAATTCCCTTATATTATACGTAATGCTCCAGATTCATTCCCTTGTGCTGTATTCTATAAGAATGGCCCTGATGACGGATACCACTTCTTAGGTCAATATGTATTCATGGATGATAAAAAGTCTGATTATATATATGGTGAGCGTAGTATATATCATTTTGGTAATGACAATGACCCATTTGTATTAAGAACCGAAAATACCAAAAACGGTCCTAACGGTAAACAAGATACGTCAGATCATTGTGTCTGGGATAATAAAGATGTACTTCGTATAGAAGTCGTTCTTCCTAATACAAGATTATCTAGTTACATGGACTTTAATGTAACAGATACTCAAGGAAATACTCACTTGTGTACAGACATTAAATATGATGAGAAAGGTAATCCCACTCAATATTATTGGGAGGATTATTTTGAACTTATATATCCTGACGACGATGATGTAGCAAAAGATGATGCCAAGAATGGACTTACTAAGTTTAGTCAGAGTTCGAAGTTTGTACAAAAAGTTACTCCATTTATAAACTTCTTAAAGTGGATAACAGATTGTAAGAATAACTATAATGTAGCAACACAATGGTGGGCCGCTAATACATACAATTCTACACAAGCAGCTTTTGAAGCAACTGCTCATAATCACTTGGATATGTATAAGCTTGCTGCTTATTATATATTCTTCTTGAGATTCGGACTTGTAGACTCTGTTGAGCGTAATGCTCAGATGAAGACATACGACGGTCAACACTGGCATTATGAACCATGGGATATGGATATTGCTCTTGGTAATACTAACCAAGGTGCTCTTATATTGAATCCACCCATGACTAGAACTTCAATGGAGCCTGGTACAACAACATATGCTTTCTCTGGTAAGAGTGCTACTACATCTAATGTACTTTGGGACTGCCTTGAAGCTTGGACATATTGGTCCGAAACTGTAGTTCCAAACGTAGCTAAAGCTTTGTATCAAGCAGGACTGAATTATGATAACATCATTAACATGTTTGATGGGTAGTATTCTAATGCTTGGTCTGAAGCAATGTACAATCAATCTGGCTATTTCAAATATGTTGAAAGCGGTGGTGCAGACTGGTTAGCTTGGTTGCAGGGTTCTCGTACTTCACATAGACACTGGTGGATTAGTACCTCAATGAATTATTATGATGCAAAATGGTCATGCGGTTCGTTCGATGAACATAGAATACGTATATTCGCAGATAAGGCGATCAATCCTACTGGAACAGACATAATAACGATCAAACCTACATCTGATACATTCTTTAAGGTTGCTCAATCAGAAGGTAAGACAAGCTTAGGCTTCTTATCAGCTACTAGACAAAGTCCTGCTGTGTTTGATGTATCTACTGCAGCATTCTCTGCAAAAGACCCTTCTTATATCTACGGTGGTACTTTTGTTGAGGAAATCGATTTGAGTTGTTTTGCTGAGAAGTTTAAAGCTGCTGACTTGTCACTCTGTTATGATAACGTGTTGGGAGCTCCTATTAAGAAACTCAATGTTGGTATTCCTTATACAGTTGTAGATTCAAATACATATAGCGGTAAAGTATCTGGAACACAATTCCGTCTTACTGGTTATGATTCTACTACTGGAAACGATGCGTTTGCTAATCTTCAGATATTGGATATAACAGGTTAGAGTACTATAAAGAATACACAAGAGTTACTTACAACTAGAAACAGAAAGAACGTAACTGATATCTATGCGATAGGTAGCGGTATAACATAGTTTAGTAGTTCTACATCAGGTAATAAATTTAATGTAATTAAGTTGCCAGGAGTAACAACTACTACATATGACAACGATCCAGATGAAGTTGTAACATTTAATACACTCTCTATGTAGAATAGCTCTTGGAATAGTATAGAGTTCTGGAATACAACCAAGTCAGGTTCTATACAATATGTAAGAGATGAAAATGATGAGATTGTATTAGATGACGACAATCTTCCAGTATTGATGCCTAGCTTAGCAACATTTACTAAGTCTACTGTTCCTAGTCAAATGACTACTATGTAGTTCATAGGAAGTACAGCTAGAAACGAATGTGCTGGTCAATTATTACTTGATTGGATAGATTCTATTGATAATAGTTTACCTGCTGGACATACAGAACAAGATTTGTATGACGCTTTATATAGTAAAGTATTTGAAGCCGAAAATATAAGTTGGGGTACTCCTGATCAAACACTCAGAATAACATATAACGATCTTGCCAGAATTGCTCATTTCAATGAAGGTAATAACAGCGGTGGAAAGATTAAAGGCTATGTGATGTTGTCTGATCAACAACAACTTACATCTGTACAAGTTGCTAGTATAATACAATGGTTTGGGCCTTCTGCATTTTCTAAAAATGCTAAGAATAGTTCTCTTGTAGTAGACCAGAACTTAAATTATGTAAGACTTACTAGCTTTGGTACAACTGTTATAAACAATGAAATTTGCTTAAATGAAGGTGAGACAGCACAGATTCTTGCTACTAAATTCTTATTGTCAGAAGATTCACAAGTTGATTATGATTGGTCTATAGCGGTTGGACAAAACGTAGAAAGTAACGGAGTGTCCCAAGTAAACTCTGCAAGACTTACTATGGGTGATGATGGTATACCTTATCTTGTAACAGAGCCGAATGGTACATATGGCGATTATTATGTAACTATCACAGCTACAAGATTGAATTTGAACTACACAATGACTATAAAGATAATTGGTTCTATATTACCAGAAGGTATACAAATAAATACGTTAGTTAAATCTGGAAGTCAATGTAGACCTTTCTATGTATGTGCTGATATGGCAGCTACATCTGAAATATTTAGAAACGCTGTATATGATGAAAATAATAATAACACGTTGAGAGAAGGTTATGTGTTATAGGAGGCTGGTTAGTAGATAGAATTCTATCCTACGTTGGTAGATGGTGCAACTCCTTCTAATGTTGGCATATCTGTCGTTAGATATTAGCTTACGGATATTATTACCACATATACTGCTCATACATAGTTAACTGGTGGACAAGATGTAATAGATCAACGCATAGGTGATGATTATATTTACTACGTAAAAACAGCTACTAGAAAAGGTATTGTATTAGGAGTGTCTACTGCGCCGAATTCTCCACGTTTGTATACATTAAAAGTAAACGTAGTTGTTGGAGGTAGATAGTTTACAAAAAATATAAACATACTTGTTTATAACGATACTACTGTAATGCATACCCAAAGTGTATCGGGATCTGTACAAAACGTACTTAATGTTTTACATACTACGTTATATGGAAATTCTATAACCCAGTATTATAAATCTGACTTATTGAGTTTATGTGGAGAACTTGATTTTTCTGCAGAACATGATGCTATAGGATCTATAGTTACTGTAGGCGGAGATAGGTTGTTGTAGTACATTACAAATGTAACGTCGTTGAATTTCTATCAATGTTCACATCTCGATGCAACATCTTTAGGACCTATATCTTCAGGCAGAATACAGACAGTAGCTCTTCCATATTTAACAACGCTGAATTTAAATGGAACGCCTTTGGTAAACACGTTAGATCTTACTAATTGTCCTAATGTAACAAGTTTAGATCTTAGAAATACTCAAGCGGGTATAAAATTAGTAACAAGTAGTCCTATTACAAGTTTGTAGCTTGGTACTCCAGGAGAAGTTGATATACGAAATCCTAAGTACTTAACCAGTGTGTCTGTATAGAGTAGTGCTAATTTGGATAAAGTAAATCTTGTAAATGTAAACGTAGGAGATTTAACTGCCCCAGCACAACTTTGTGGGTTTAACATATTTAATACACTATATTCATGACAAGTTTAAATATACAACAAAGTGCGTAGTCTTCTGAGACAGTAACAAGTGCTCTAATAGAAAAATTATACAATTTAGCTATAAATAGTACAGTAGAAGATGAGAACAACTCTCTTGAAATGTCATTAACTGGATCTATATATACTAATGCTGCATACGAAACCTCTGTGTCGTATTTAAGAGAAAAATTTCCAAATCTTACAATAACAGTAAGAGATAATAATTTTTATATTAAATTTGCCGATCCAGAAGTTGAAAGAGTATTAGTAAATAATGTTAGTTCGGATGGAGTTGGAATGAGTAGAACAGATGCACAAAATTTAACAACTTTACCTGTTAGCTTGTTTAAAAATAATCGAACGATTCAAACGTTTGATGAACTAAGATTATTCGGAAATATAGAAATAGACGGTAAATGTTTTTACGATGCGAGAAAGCTTAGTAGTATAGATTTAACTAACGTGACTAGAGTTAAAGGTTATACTAGTTTTGGAAATTGTTACAATCTTTCTATTAAGTTAAATATGCCCAATTTAATTAGTTTGGGACAATTTTCTTTTCAAAGTAGTGGAATTACTGAAATAGAAGATTTAGGTCACATTACAGAAATTCCTGGTTATAATTCAGCATGTTTTGTTGGTTGTAAAAATTTAACAAAAGTTGTTTTACCTTAGTCTTGTCTTAAATTAGGTATAGGTTGTTTTGCTGATTGTAGTAATTTAACAACAATATCTCCTACTTAGTATTTAACTACTTTAGAAAGAGAATGTTTAAGTACTAGAGGTATTATATCTAGCATAATGAATTTTGCTAACGTGACGTCGTTAGACTCGTTCTGCTATCGTAATGGATATGCTATTGGAGATTATAGAACAACTTTTAAATAGATATATTTACCAAAACTAACTACCTTTGTAGATAAAAGCAGTTGGGCAAATACAAGCAATACTTATTATCGTTACGGAGCATTTTCGAATGTGGGAGCTGATTTAATTTATTTTAGAGATATACAACATTTTTATGGTGCTTGCTTTTCTAACTGTTAGGCAACTGCTCTTGTTATAAATAATGTAACTCCTCCAACCGTTCATTATACTATGGATTATACTCAATAGGAATATGAAAATTGGCAAACTTAGTAGGGAGGAACTCATATGAAAGGAGCTCCAGAAGATTTGTTTGTGTTAGCCTCCATTACAACAATTTATGTTCCTGATTCAGCTGTAAATACATATAAAAATGATTCTGTATGGTCTAATTGGGCAGCTAAAATAGACTCTATGAATAATTTAACAAAAGTAGCAACTGAAGCAGATTTACAACAGGGATAGATAGCTCTCATAGAAGCTTATATGTAATAACAGAAGCTTAACTGTATAAAATAAGCGGTGTTAGATTGGATGTAGGGAGGTTCGATTCCTCCCCTAACAGCAAACAGTCCAACTGTATAACTGGATTACTAAAACATTAACATTATTAACAATTTAAAAATCTAAACACATGGAGAGTTCTAAGATTATGATGTTCCCTGAGATGGGGAATAATAGTATTGATCCAAATCTGCTGATGGCATTAAATAACAATGGCGGTTTTGGTGGTAATAATTGGATATGGATTTTATTCCTTTGGCTGATATGGGGCTGGGGAGGTAATGGAAATTGGGGCGGAAACGGTAACAACGGATTCCTCTCTAACCAGATTGCAAACGACTCAGGTCGTGAGCTCCTTATGAATGCTATCCAAGGTAACGGTAACGCTATTCGCGATCTGGCTGGACTTCTGAACACAGAAGTGAACACAGTTCAGAATGGCATCTTTACGTTGAACAATGCTATTACTTCTGTAGGTACTCAGGTGGGCATGAGTGGATTGCAAATCTAGAACGCTATACAGAGTGGTAATGCATCTATCGCTAGTCAGATTTGTCAGTGCTGCTGCGAGAACAGACTTGCTATCGCAAACCAGACTAACACGTTACAGTCTCAGATGGCCGCAAATCAGGCCGCTGATCAGCTCTCTGTATGTCAGCAAACTAATACTCTGACAACACAAGCTGAGCGCAATACACGCGATATAGTAGATGCAATACAGAGTCAGAGTGTAATGATCAACGATAAGTTCTGTGATCTCGAGAAACGTGAACTGCAGGATAAGATCAACAGTCTGACAGCCGACAATGCTCTGTTACGTTCTAATGCAAACAATGCCGCTCAAAGCGCATTCATCAATGAAAAATTCAATATTGTAAACACTGAGCTTGCCGCTATTAAAGCAGCACAGCCTAATACAGTTCCTGTACAGTGGCCACAGCTTACCGCAGTTAATACAACTCCTTATATGGGAAACTTCTACGGTGGCTGGAATGGTTGGGGTAATAACATTTCATTTTAATAGTAAGTAATTATGGGACACTTTAATGTAACTACAAACGTAAATGGAGTTCCATATTTAAGCACAACTAACGTAACTGTAACTGATACAGCGGTAGACTTTGCTTTAGGTTTCCGCCGTATGCAACCTGTAGGTTACTTTACAGTTCGTATCTAGGATGCCATACCAGAAGGTACTACAGGTACGTTACCTGTAACTCTTACGCTGAATGGTACAGCTAGGGCGCTTACTTTCTTTGATGGAACCCCTGTAACCGCTGCCAATTTAACGGGCACAGGTATTATTACGGTTTTTAACGACCGCTTTAATGGCATATTACAAATTACTTCTGTAATAGCAGCTTAATATTAACATTAAACATTTTTGAATTATGGTTATGATTGAAATGCGCGATTCATTATATGATACAGCGTTTGATCTGCTTGACGAAGCTAAGCTGAATGCTAAGAAGACTAAGCTTACTCTTTGCGAGCTTGAGAATGCAATGTACGATTGCTATGAATCAATAAAAGAAGATAAAGATAGCGAGGACGAAAAGGATATGAAATTCCGTGGAGTTTCTGGCTATAAAGAAGATTATCGCCATGACGAACAGTATGGCGTAGGTGACGATGAGGACGAAGAGGCTATGCTGAATAGACGCATGTCTCACAGACGTCGTGCTATGCGTATGCGTCGTCGCTTGGTATAATAATATGTGCGAGTAGGGGCTACGGCCCCTATGACCGCACTTTAAGTTAAAGAATATGTTTTCAACGTTGAGAAAAGGCTAGTCTATTTATGTATTAGATAGAACTAGCGACCCTGAAGTAAAACTAGGGTATATTGAGAATGTATCTATGCCAAGACCGATGTATCCAACGTACAACCCGCAAGTTAGTTTAGGTACTAACATGTAGATGGTTGTAGATATCAAAACACGCATAGATAATGATACTAAAGAGTTTGTAGTACCTAGCAACCTCAGTGTACATACTTATGGAGATTATACTCTTAGTGAGAATAAAGAAGCTATGATATCAGAAGTAGATGCTCTGTTATAGGATGTAACTACTAAATTAGATAACATGGATAAGTATAAAGAAGATGCTGAAGTATATAAGAAGATACTAAAAGAACTTAATCCTGTATATGCCAAAGAATAGGAAAGAGATGAGGCTATAACTGAACTCAATACTAGAATGGATAGTTTACAGGATGTTATCTCAAGATTAGATTCATTTTTAAGACGTAACGAAACCTCACTCACAAATTAATATGATAACACAATACATACAATTAGGAGACAGAGATTGGGGTGTGTTGGTTTACTATAATGTAGGTGAAGAAGATATGGCATCTGTAATAAACTCATTAGAGTCGTTAGATTGTACTGATGAGGATATACATGCCGCTACTGTTACGCTGCGTAAAGAGAATACAGGATTTACTTATACTAATACAGATTATAAAATGACATTTGTGTGCATAGGTCACTCAAGTAATATAGGTTAGTTTGTAGATACTGTTGTACACGAAGCTAAACATGTACAATCACACATATGTCAATACTACGGTATAGATGAAACATCAGAAACCGCCGCATATCTCATTGGTCATCTAGTACATAGAATGTATAAGATGATAGGAAAAGTGCTACGATTGTATTTAACATAAAGTTTATGTTCGATATAAAAGGCGATAAAATATCTCTCAATACTGAGGACTTAGCTGTACCTCCGTTTAAAGATCATTATAACAGAGCTAAAGATAAGTCCTTGGCATTGAAGGAGATAGAATATATTGTTTGGCTAAACAAATGGAATACTCCATATGAAGCTTACCCTATAGACAACAGGGCTAAAATAGTAGCTAAAGATATATTCGGAGATGAGAATTACATACCCACTGAAGACGTTAAAACCCTCGAACGTCGTTTTATAGAGTTCTAGGAGACACCTGGCACTAGGTTGCTTGCAGCATCATAGACAGCAGCAGAAGGTCTTATTAAAGCTCTAGATGATTATTCAAGGACTTCGATGGACATTGATACTGCTATTAAGGTAACTAGAATTCTTAAGGATGTAGGAAACATTATCAAGTCCCTAGATATAGCTGTAAAACAAGCAAGGTCTGAACAAGCCGAGGCTGGTAGAGTTAAAGGTGGAGGTATAATTGGAAGATACGAAATACCTAGATAATAATTAATAATAACAATGGATATAAATACTATTTTTTATTTTCCCAGCTCGCTGACATTTGAGGAATATTCCAACCAATTAAATCAAGGATAGATATCAGAAAGAACCATTGTATTTGCTGATGCTCAAAAAGCTATATATAAAGGAGGAAAGAAATATGGTGGTACTAGCGTGCAAGAGTTCCACGAACTTATAGATACTCTATATGACGATTCTTGGATCAGCGATGAGATTACTAACATAAAGGCTGACATCATTCAGGCTGTTGCTAGGATGGATTAGTTCAACACACTTGTCACTAATATAGGAAATACTTTAGATTAGGAAATAGAAGACCGCGATGCTAATATACAAAACAAGGTTGAACAATTGATGATAGATGCACAATGGCTTCAAGATAATTTTCCACAAGGTGTAACACAATGGGATTCTGGATGGAATCAAGATATAGAGGCTTATTTGCAAACAGTAGGCTATTGGACGACAGACGGCAGTAATCAAAAAGTAACCCAGTGGTCTAAGTTACAACAACAGATAAATAGTGTAGAAAGTTCTGTAAACAATCTTACTGTAAATGGAAACCTAACTCAAACATTAACAACATCTATTCAATAGCTTATAAATGGTAAGATTGCATCTCTTCAACTTGGTACAACATACGCAAGTAATGAAAAAGTAGACAACGTATAGAAGTTACTCGCATGGATGTATTCTGGACTTGAAAGTTCTGCTTCAGAAGAAACAACGTTTTCGGAAATGTCCTCTATGGCGAAGAACAATTTTATGTCTGCTATTTCTGATATACGTACTCAAGTAAATAAAGTTGCTAATGGAGATTTTGTAGCACAAACAGAAGTAGCATCTAAAGTTGGAGATACTATCGCAACAATGCTTTTGCAATCTTCAAGTGATAATGGCTTAGCTGGTATGTCTGCTAGACTTAATGCCGTTGAACAAGAGTCTAGTACTACTACTCAGAATGTAGCTGATCTTATACTCGGTGTAACTGGATCTAGTTCTACTGCGGATCTTGCTACAGTTGTAGCTAATAAGTTAGCAGGATTTACTACATCTGCAGATATTGCTTCAGCTAAGAGCGAAATATATTCTGCAATTGGTGCAAAAGATACTAATAATAATTTTATATCTATAGCCTCTCTTAAAACATTAGTCGACGACCATACTTCTCAAATTTCTGGATTGGCTAGTACAGCAGATGTTTCAGCTGGATTTGTGGCAAAAACTGATCTTGATTCTGCAGTAGCTACATTAGTTGCGCAGAATGGGTCTTCAGTAAAAGCTAACATTGAGACTGCGGTAACAAATGGCATAAGCGCTGCAACAATTAGTGCAAATCAAATAATTCTTGAAGGACTTGTAACGGCAAACAATAACTTTAAGATCAAGTCTGATGGATCTATGGAAACCATTGCAGGTAAGATTGGTGGTTTTAATATAACTAGTTCTAGTATATACAACGGAACAACGTCTCTTTCAGATACGACTAACGGTGGAGTTTATGTTGGAACAGACGGTATTAGATGTAACGGTACAGTAAATTCAAATGTATGGAGCGGAGGAATTGTAACAAACTATCTTCGTGCAGCAAGTATAAATATTCGTCCAAAAATGATATTTAACGACGGACTTGGAGATTATTTATGTAACAATTAGTTTTATATAGATAATTTAGATAAAAATAATCTCACTGAAACAGAGATTTATATTCTTAGAAAGACAGGAGGCACCACACTTCAAGATCGTACTGTAAATGTGGTATCTATAAAACCTAGTGGAATTAATTTTTCAGGATCTTCATATTCTTCTCAAATGACCTCTAGTAGCATTTCTATTACAGGATCTTCAAGTTCTGCTTCTATGGATAGCGATAAACTGTAGGTTCTTTCTGGAGGATACGGATCGTATATAGGTTCGAGTAAAATTCAATACTCTTATGGGTAGAGTGTGGAAATGATGAATCAGTCTACAGTAAATGCTGATTGTGCTATAACAATAAATAATAATGGGTTTATTATAACAGGACCAGCTCCATATTCTGCTCAAACTGGGTCAACTCCAACTTTGATAACTGTAGCAAAAATTTCAAAAGAAGGATATGCAACATTCGAGAGATTGTATATAGGAGGATATTAGTTAGACGTAACTGCTGCAGCAGCTGCTGGTATATTAGTAGCAGTATAATAAATAATATAATATTATGAAAATAGATTTTACTAAGTTTAACATTTATACCGATATATCACATACAAAATGTATCGAGGCAAATGTAAAAGATGAGTTAGCTAACGTACTTTATAACAATGGTTCTGGTATTGCTTGCCATGCGCTAGCTTTAAAAATATATAATACAAAAGGTGAGGAAGAATATACAGATGAGGAATATAACATCTTATTAAATTAGATGCAGGCTTCTCTTACCCCAATGTTTATAAGTTCGTTAATGGAATATAATAAAAAAGAAGTAGAATCATAATAATATATAATGGTAGACTTTAATAAAAAGATTATAAATTCTGAAAAATTCCGTCAAGCAGCTATATTCTTCAAAGAGCATAATTGTTATACACTTGCTCCTAGAGGAACTACAGATTACAATTCATATTGGGATAGAGAGACAGAAAGATGTCTTAATGGATATGTAGCTCCTGATGGAGACGCTATTACTGGATACCATTACTTCTACCTTAATTACTGTCCCATAATGAAGCTTAAGGAAACACAATACGTAGATAGATACGGAGTATCTCGTACAAAGCGAGAGCGTGTATTCGACTTCCCTTCATTTTGGGATGGTGATTATTATTACTTTAATGCAATAGAAGAAGCAGAAACACTGGGTAAACACATGGCGGTATTAAAGTGCCGCCAACGTGGTTACTCGTTTAAAGGAGCTTCGATGTTAGTAAGAAACTATGAACTTATACCAGGATCTAAAAACTTCGCAGTAGCATCTGAACAGAAGTTCTTGGTTGGTGACGGCATACTTACTAAAGCTTGGCAGATAATGGACTTTGTTGATAAGAATACCGACTGGTCTAAACAACGTTTAACTGCCACACGTATGGAACGTGTTGCTGGTTTTAAAGTTAAAGATGAGTTTGGTAAAGAAACTGAACAAGGCTATATGTCTGCTATTACAGGAATAACACTTAAGAATGACCCTGAGCGTCTTCGTGGTACTCGTGGCAAGCTAGTGTTGTTCGAGGAGGGCGGTAAGTTCCCAGGACTTGAAACAGCTTGGCAGATTGAACGTCCTGCAGTAGAGACTGACGATGGTGTTGCATTCGGACTACTTATAGCATTTGGTACAGGTGGTACTGAAGGAGCAGCGTTTGACGGTCTAAAGAATATGTTTTATCATCCTGATGCATTCAACGTATTAGGTTTTCCTAATATATGGGATGATAATGCAGAGAATACTAAATGTGGTTTCTTTGCTCCATCATACTGGAATCTCGAAAGTGAAGATGGAAAGTATATGGACTAGTTTGGTAATAGTTACCAAGAAGAAGCTGCAAAAAGATTAATAGAAGAAAGAAACAAAGTGCGTGAAGGTGGCGCTTCATAGGAAGCTATAGATAGATTTATATCTGAACGTCCTATGAAACCTGCAGAAGCGTGCTTAGAATTAGGAAAGAATATATTTCCAAAGAAGCTCTTAATGGATCAACTTACTAAAATAAGAACCAATGTCAAATTGTAGAATATGAAACATATAGTAGATTTGGCTTGGGATAATGGTCAAATTAGAGCTACGGAAAAGAAATCTGGCGATATAACTACATACCCTTTAAAAAAAGATGACAAACCAGAAGGATCAGTAGTCATATGGGAATACCCAATCCCAGATCCCCCATTTGGATTATACATTGGCGGTTGCGACCCGTATGATCACGACGAGTCGTTCACTAACTCCCTAGGATCGACGTTTATTTTTAAACGCGTTAGAGCAGGAGAAGCGTGGAACGACGTAATCGTCGCAGAGTATACAGGCAGACCTAGCACTGCGGAAGAATATTACGAGAATGTTAGAAAATTATTAACATTCTATAATGCTAGGCTTTTGTTTGAGAATGAACGTAAGGGTATTTACCCTTACTTCACAAACAAGCATTGCGATTACATGTTAGCTGATTAGCCAGATAAGATTATTACGGAGATCTTTAAAGATAGTAAAGTACAGCGCCGAAAAGGCTGTCACATGACAAAATAGATTAGGGCATATGGAGAAGGTTTAATATTAGAATGGCTAATGGAAGAATATGAACCAGGGCATCCTAATCTAGAGAGAATATACAGCGAACCATTACTAGAAGAATTAATATAGACAGATGGTGTGAAAAACGTAGACCGTGTCATAGCTCTATGTATGACAATGATATACAGAGAAGAGTTATTCTAGATAAAGGTAGCTGCAAACAAAGAAGAAAATAAACAGGTTGAGCTCTTTGAATTGCCGTTGTTCAGTCAAAAGTATTGGGAGACTGATGATGGTATACAAGACGATATACCAACATTTAGTTTTTAACAATGGATGAATTAAAAATTGTAAAACGTTACTATGCTGGAGGACCACAAGGTCCTAGAGGTCCACAAGGACCTAAAGGTGATAAAGGCGACCCTGGAATATAGGGACCATAGGGAGAAAAAGGCGACAGAGGTCCTATTGGAGAAAGAGGTATTCAAGGTCCACAAGGAGAACAGGGCATACAAGGTATATAGGGAATACAAGGAGAAAAGGGCGATCCTTTTACATATGAGGATTTTACTCCTCAACAATTGGAAGGTTTGAGGGGCCCACAAGGTATACAAGGACCTCAGGGTATATAGGGTCCTAAGGGAGATTCATTTACATATAATGATTTCACAATTGAACAACTAGAATCATTAAGAGGCCCTTAGGGTATTCAAGGTGTATAGGGTCCGCAGGGAGAATAGGGCGTTCAAGGTATACAAGGTGAGAAAGGTGATACTGGTTCTCAGGGTCCTCAAGGAATTCAAGGTATTTAGGGAGAGACCGGACCTGCAGGTTAGGATGGTCATAGTCCTATAGTAACAGCATCTAAGAGTGGAAGTGTTACTACAATATCTGTAGATGGTATATCTATTGCTACTATAAATGACGGTGTAGATGGATAGAATGGGTCTAACGGCACAAATGGAACGAACGGAAGTGATGGTGTTACTCCACATATCGATTCCACCACAGGTAACTGGTTTATAGGATCTATTGATACTGGAGTTCATGCGCAAGGGCCTGCGGGTCAAGATGGTTCTGTAGCAGGTTAGTTACAAGCAGATTGGAATCAGACAGATAATACTTCTGTTGATTACATAAAAAATAAACCTACTATTCCAACAGTGCCTACTAACGTAAGTTCATTTACAAACGATGCTGGATATCTTACATCGCATTAGAGCTTAACAGATTACGTATAGAAAAGCCAAACTGTAGGTTTATTAAAAAACGATGGAACAATCGATACTAACACGTATCTTACATCCCACCAAAGTTTAACTGATTATGTATAGAAAAATTAGACTACAGGATTACTTAAGAACGATGGTACAGTAGATACTAATACATACTTAACTGCACATTAGAGTTTATCTGGATATGCTAAATTATGGAGTGGTACACAAGCCCAATATGATTTACTTACTCCAGACTCAGATACTATTTATATAATAACAGCAGCATCATGACAAGTACTGAAATAGCAGCAGCTAGTAAAGTAATGTTAGGTACTACCGAAGCTGTTGCAATGTATATAGGTAGTACGAAAATTTGGCCAGCCGGCGGTGGTTAGTAGCAGCACGATTATTCTTAGGATTACTTCACTATAGAATCATTGCAAGATAGTAATGAAATTAAGATGCAAAAATAGGGAAATGGTGCAGGTAGTCCAATATTAAGTTATTCATTAGATGATGGAGAAACATGGACAACTGCAACAATATCAAGTAATGCATCATTTGGAACAATTAATACAGGGCAAAAGATAATATTCAAAGGAACTAACGCAAAACTTGCAACCACTTGGGATAATTATAATTATTTTAATGCAACTAAACAATTTAAAGTATATGGTAATATAATGTCATTGTTTAATGGGGATAACTTCAAGACAAGCTGTGAATTCAATAGTGGTTCAACGCATAATTGTGCTGGATTATTAAGAACAACATATCTTGTTGATGCAAGTAATCTAATTCTTCCAGCATTGACATTACGTGAGAGTTCTTATAATGGTATGTTTAGAGGATGTATAAATCTTACTACGGCTCCACAATTACCTGCTACACAATCTGCTATAGACTGTTATAGTTCAATGTTTGAGGGATGTATCAACCTTGAAGTTGCTCCAGAAATTAATTTGGTCAACATGTCAAGACAATGTTGTAAACGTATGTTTTGCATGGATAGAAATAATAAGATTACAACACCTAAGATGACTAAATCACCAATATTACGTTGTGCAACTACAGCATCTGGTTGTTATGACGAAATGTTTAAAGGAAATGGAAATTTAACAGAAGTTACATGTCTTAAGACAGATAATACTGATGCTTGTACAAACTGGCTTTTAAATACATCATCTATAGGTACATTTAAGAAATCTCCGTTAAAAACTAATTGGCAAACTACTACATCAGGTATACCATCTGGTTGGACTGTACAAGACTATGTAGAATCTTAATATAAGTTAACACAATGGTTAAAATAGAAGATAATTTATACAATTCAAGTTTCCCTCAGTAGAAACTTCCTTTAAAAAAGAAGGATGAGAAGTGGTAGCACGATTGTGTTAACTATATTATTGGAGAGGGTAACATTACTTCTGGCGGTGCAAATACCAGATTTGGAGAAGTATAGAGCTATTATAACCTTTATAATTCAATATTTGATGAAAAAGACTTCAAAAGGATTACGAATCCATTTAAAGTTGATGACGGTTTCCCAGCTACTCCGCAAGACTTCAATATAATTAGGCCTAAGGTAGACCTCCTTATAGGTGAAGAGACAAAGAGGCCGATGAACTTCCGAGTAGTGAGGACGTCACAAGAAGCCACATCAGAACTTATGGATACTGAGAAATAGATGTTGATGAACTATATAATGGCATCAATTACATCTAAGATGAGCGAAGAAGAAGCTGCTCAGTTCCAACAATAGCTATAGTCTGGAGAGATAATGCCTCCTGAAGCTATTGCTAAATATATGTCTAAGGATTATAAAGACGTTATAGAAAATACCGCATATCACACACTTACTTATCTAAGAGAGAAGTTAGGCTTAGATAATGAGTTTATTAAAGGTTGGAAAGATGCTCTTATAGCAGGTAGAGAATATTACTACATAGGAGTACTTAATGACGAACCTTACATGGAGTGTGTGAACCCAGTAGAATTCTCATTCGAAGAAGCACCAGACTTAGAGTTTGTAGAAGATGCTAGTTGGTGTTGTAGACGAATGAAACTTCCTCTCGCTACTTTATACGACAGATATTATAATAAGCTTGAGGAGAAAGATTTAAATAAGCTTACAGAAATGCTTACAGGCCGTCCTTCTAACGATCTTGGAGATAGAGGTCCTGTAGATGATTTCGGAGGTGGTATACAAATGCATATATATGACAATCCTATGATGGATTGGAAATCTCGTAGTTCTATTAATGTATATCACTGTTGTTGGAAATCGTTTAAGAAAATATACTATGTTACTTATATGGATGAAACAGGAACTCCACAAGTTGAGATAGCTGATGAAACATATAAGAAGACTGGTATGGAACTTGATGTCACTCCAGACTGGATAGTAGAAGTATGGGAAGGATATAGAGCCGGTACTGATTTATACTTTGGTATACAACCAATAGAGTATCAGCATGTAAGTATAGACAACCCAAATAGTTAGAAACTTCCATATACAGGAGCTATATACAGTAATAGAAATAGCAAACCACGTAGTCTTGTAAGTATACTTAGACCATTACAATACATGTATATTGTACTGTGGTATAGACTCGAGATGGCTATTGCTAGAGATAAGGGTAAGGTTGTAAACATGGATATTACGCAGATACCTAAGTCTATGAATATTACTCCTGAAAGATGGATGCATTATCTATCTTCTGTAGGCGTAAACTTTATTAACCCGTATGAAGAAGGCTGGAATGTACCAGGTAGAGAAGGCGGAAAGCCTGCTACGTTTAATCAAATCACTGCTCTCGATCTTACTATGTCGAACGTAATAGCTGAGTATATTCAGCTTATGGATAAGATTGAACAGCTTGCCGGTACTATATCTGGTATTACAGAACAACGTGAAGGTGCTATTAGTACTAACGAACTTGTAGGAAACGTAGAGAGATCTGTAGTACAATCATCACATATTACAGAGCCTTTGTTCTGGGTACACAATCAATGTAAGCGCCACGCATTAAATATGCTGTTAGATACAGCTAAAGGTGCTTGGCAACAGACAGGTAAGAAGAAGCTTAGTTATATCTTCGACAATGGAGAAAGAGCTTATATAGATATACAAGATAAGTTCTTCTATGAAGATATGGATGTGTTTGTAAGCGATACTTCTAAAGATATGGAGAATATACAGAAGCTTCAGCAGCTCATTCAACCGGCTATGTAGAATGGAGCCAGCCTCTTAGAGGCCGCTGAGGTACTTACAAACGACAACTTCAACATCATTAAGCAGAAGCTCAAAGAGATGCAAGAGCGTCAAGAACAAATGTAGCAGCAGGCTCAGGAAGCTGAACAACAGCAAGCTGTGCAGTTACAGCAAATGCAGAATGAACAACGTGAACAAGAGCTTATGCTTGAGGAAGCTAAGATGGAGCTTGAGCGTTACAAGATTGATGCTGATAATCAGACTAAGATTGCAGTAGCTGAGATTAGTGCATATCGTGGTACTGAAGAGAAGGATGTAAATGGAAACGGAGAGATTGACATGGTTGAAATTGGTAATCAAGCTTTACAACAATAGAAGATTGCACAAGATGCATATGTCAAGAAGTATGAATCCAGATAGAAGCGAGAAATCGAAGATAAGAAAATCCAACTCGAACGAGATAGAATGAAGCATGAATCTGAGTTATAGGCTTAGAAAGATAAAGCAGCTCTTGAAAGAGAAAAAATAAAAGCCAGAACCGCTCTGAAAAATAGAGTGGCAGGCGAACGTTAATTGATTAATTATGGAAATTTGGAAAACTATTAATGGGACAAACGGAAAGTATTCTGTGTCCAATTTAGGAAATGTTCGTAGAAATGAACATTATACTAAAGTTACTACAAATAACACAACTGCTTTTTATAAAGAACGATTGTTAAAAGGTTATAAAAATAAAGAAGGTTACATTATATATAATCTTCAAATATCCAATAAAAATATAATGGTTAAAAATGGGCATCGGTTAGTAGCAGAAGCATTTATACCAAACCCAGATAATTTGCCTTGCATTAACCATAAAGATGAAGATCGTTCAAATAACTGCGTAGATAATCTAGAATGGTGTACTGTTGATTATAATAATAAATACGGTACGCGAAACGAAAAACTAAAAAAGATATCTGGGATACGTGTAGCACAATACACGCTCGACGGAAAGCTAATAAAAATATGGAATAGTTTATCCGAAGCGTCTAGAAGTTTTGGTTGTAAAACGACAGTAACTATAGGTAGAGTATGTAAAGGTGTTTGCGGACGTAAAACGTATAAAGGGTATATTTGGAGATACGTGGATTAGAAAGTAATTGGCGATTCTTAGTTGAAAACACAAATGTTAAACAACAAGAATTAGTTGGCAAAATTGATAGTAAGTACATTTTCTAAAGAAGAATTACAAGAAATAATTAATCAATATGACATACTCTGAAGAACAAGAGCTTCTATAGCTTACTAGAGAGAATAATCAATTATTAAAACTTATACTAAGATTAGTTTAGCACGACGAAGGGAATGATTTCATGACCAACGTCGTTGCTAATCTACTTAGCAATAGAATAGATGGATATGGAAAAGTTTAAGTGGATTAAACAAGCTATAGCTAGATTTAAGGCTAAGACTCCTGAAGTCTTTCGTAAAGTATAGTATGTAGCTGGAGCAATAAGTGCAGTTGCTATAGCTGTAAATACAGAACAAGCTGAGTATGGATTCATAATGCCTACTTGGTGGAATGCTACAACTCCTTATATAATTGGTTTCTCTACTGGTTTAGTAGCGCTATCTTAGTTTACTTAGAAGTATGACTCTAATGGTAACCCGATACATAAGGAGGAAGAGGTATGAAGAAAGATCCAACTGAATTTAGAGCTAGGTTTAGAGCTTACAAAGAAGGTAAGATGCCTTATGAGAACGGGCTTCCTAAGTATGAAGACGGCAAAACTCCAAAAGACAAACGCGCCAGAGCTTTATATAATGCAATAGATCCTAGAGATGCGTATCCAGAGTCTTACATTGATGCTGCGAGAAAGGAGATTAAAATACGTCATAAAATGTATTTTGGAGATCCGGACAAGCTAGAATATGAATTAGGAGAAGATTTGCCTAGTAGAGTTTCTGACGCTGCGTGGAGAAAGCGACTTGGTTATGATTATGATAACACTTTACTAATTCCAAACGGAACAAGTTTTAGATTACCTAAGGAATTAGAATAGGAAATACCTACTGATACTACAAAGTTGAAAGATAGAATAAATAGAACAAAGGAACTTATGTAGTATAGTAGAAAATATAGAAGTAACAAATACATCAAAGAAGCTTTATAGAGAGACTAGGAAGCTTTAGACGCATTAAGATATACTTATAGTACTGGAATGCCTGCAACAATAAACGAGCACGCGTACAACTCTAGACAATGGGTTAGCGGAGGAGAAGTAAGTCCGACGATGAGTCCATTGAATGTTTTGCAAAATTATACCATATAGTATAATAAAAAAGACAACACTATGAAGTATAGAGATGTGTATGACTTTAACTAGTTTGATTGGGCTATACCAGGAACTCCATTTACTATAGAAGGAACATTGAACTTGCCAAAATATTCAGATGGCAAATCTCCTATACACATTAAACCTGCAAATCGTGGTAAATTTACTGCATTAAAGAAACGAACAGGACATTCTACTTCTTGGTTTAAAGAAAATGGTACACCAGCACAAAAGAAGATGGCAGTGTTTGCTATGAATGCTAAGAAGTGGAAACATTAATATAACAGAATAAACTGTACAAATTAACTTACATATAATTATATGGCAAAGAAAAAGAATAATATTCCGACTGAGTTCGATAACCTGCTCGGCAATATTGGTTACAACAACCCAGAAGAGGGTGGTGGTATTACTGATATTGACGCAGTACTGCAGGGACAGGAACCAGACGTAGAAGAACTTATTAAGAATGAGCCGCCAGTGAATAATCCTGAGGACGGCAATAACAGCGGATCAGACGATCCAAACGCTCATGAGGATACCACAGAGATCCCTGAGCATATCGATAACCAAGTACAACAAACAGAAGTACCTCCTGTAGAGGAACCCGAAACAAAAGATAACACAACAGAGGATCCTACAGAAGCTGATATTGTTGAGGCACAACAAGTAAGTCTCTTATTTGAAGCTATAGGTAATTCTCTTGGTTGGAACTTGGATGAGATTGACGATAAGGATAAGCCTGTTACTGTAGACGAGCTTACTAAATATTTTAGTGATGTAGTAGAACAAAACTCCAAGCCTGAGTATGCGGATGAGCGTATACAGGCGCTCGACGAGTATGTAAGAAATGGAGGTAAGTTTGAAGACTACTATCGTAAACAGCAAGAGACTTTGACGTTAGATAACATCGATCTCGAAGACGAAACAAATCAAAAAGCAGTATTACGCGAATTCATGCAGCGTGCAGGCTACTCAGATGAACAAATAAATAAAAAGATAACTAGATATGAGGATAGCGATGTACTGTATGATGAAGCGGAGGATGCACTTGACAGATTGAAGTAGATTAGACAGCAAGAAGTAGAAGAAGCTGCACGTCAACAAGAGGAAGCTGCTAAATAGCAAGAAGAGCAATCAAAAGCCTTCTTTGATACCGTAACTAAAGACATCAATAGTCTTACTAATATACGCGGCATAGCTGTTCCTAAAGAAGACCGCAAAGCTTTATTTGATTATATCTTCAAGGTAGATCAGAACGGACAGTCTCAATATACAAAAGACTTTAACAAAAATCTGTCAAAGAACCTGATCGAATCGGCATACTTTACAATGAAGGCTGATAGTCTTATTTCAACTGCCAAGAAGACTGGAGAGTCATCCGCTGCTGATAAACTTAGGAATATGCTGAGGCACAGTGCTAAGAATCATAGCACGTTTAATGCCGACGAAAAACAAAAGTCAGCAACAGACCTGCTCAATGGGTTGTTCTGACGTTTAATAAAGATTTAAACATATATGAATAATACTTTACTTAATAATCTCCAGTTGTATCGCGGTAAGCGTTTTAGCGACTTGGTAGATGAGAACATGATTTCTAATGCACTGCTGACCGAGCCTCACAAGGTATCAGGTTTGCTTTCACTGATTTTCGGTACAAAGGATGATGGTATTTCAACTACTATCGACCTGATCACTGGCGGTCTGGGTAAGACTATGATCATCGAGAACCGCGAGTTCGAGTGGGCAGTACAAGTTGATGGCGATCACGCTGTTAATATTCGCTGGGCTAAGTGGAATGGTCAGGAGATCACCACTAGCAACTATAACACAATCACTCCTGGTCTGAACAACAGCACTATCTACCTCGCTCTTGAGGAGCGTTGGTTTGGTCCTGGTGCTATTCTTAGCTTCGACGATTTCCACTTCCAGGTTCGTACAACCGGTCTTCCTTATCAGGATGGTAACGAGTGGGTATACGAGTGCTATGTAGTAGATGGTTCACAGGCTTCATACATTCCTGGTGAGTTCCTGCTTCCTGGTCGTCAGGTAAGCCGTATCGGTTCTGCTTACGAGGAGTACAGCGACGAGGCTGATATCATCAACTATCAGACTCCATTTAAGATGCGTAACCACCTCCAGAATCTTCGTTTGACTTACGATATTACTGGTGATGCTTACAGCACCGTTCTGACGATCGCTTTGACCGATCCCGAGACCGGTAAGAAGTCTTATCTGTGGTCTGATTATCAGTACTGGAAGGCTCTCCGTGAGTGGAAGAAGCGTGAGGAGACAGCTCTCCTGTTCGCTAAGAGCAACCGTCTGGCTGATGGTACATACATCAACAAGGGTACAAATGGTCGTCCCGTTCCTACGATGAGTGGTCTGTTCGAGCAGATTTCTCCAGCTAACATTCGTTACTACACAACTCTTACAGCTGAGTTGTTTGAGAATTACCTGTTCGATCTCTGCTACAACATCCTGGGTACCAACGAGCGTCGTTTCGTTGCTCTGACTGGTGAGATGGGTATTCGTGAGTTCGACCGTATCCTGAAGGAGAAGGTAGCTAGCTTCCACCTGACTGACAACATCTTTGTTAGTGGTTCTGGTCAGAACCTGACTCTGGGTGGTCAGTTCACTACTTACAACATGACTAACGGCATCACGCTGTCTCTGAAGCGCTGTCCTATGTTCGACAACATGGAGCTCTTCCGTCAGCTGCACCCGCTGACTGGTAAGCCACTGATGTCTTACACATTCCTGTTCGTAAACATCAGCAACTTCGACGGTCAGGCTAACATCGTTAAGGTATGTCGTAAGGGTCGTGAGTTCGTTCAGTGGTACACTGGCGGTTCTGTAGCTCCTAACGGTTACGCTAACAGCATCAACACGCTGCGTTCTAACAGCCGTGATGGTTACCAGGTACACTTCCTCGGCGAGGTTGGTATTATGGTTCGTAACCCGCTGTCTTGCGGTATTCTGTACTGCGATGCAGAGGATACAGAGATCTCTAATGACGGTATGTTCACCATTGGTGCGTAATATTAAAATATAAGTATTCGACGGGGGTCGAAAGACCCCCTGTTCGATACTCAACAACTAATGTAAATTATGGTAGTTGAATTAAAAATTAAGAAGAAGAATCCCTGGGGTAATTTTATAAAGTATAGGAACTGCTTTGATTACATTGCTCCTTATTTTACACGCTCCGGGTCGATTTATACGGGTCTCACCCCAGAAGATGAGAGATATTTTGAAAAAGCTTTAGGTTATGAAGAGGGTCACCTTGCAAAGTCATCTGACTTTTGGACAACATTCTGTATAAAGGTTGGTGCTCGCACTATGCTCCTCGACGATTCTATTCCTCGTCAGGCAATGATGATTAAGTTCCTTAGTGGTCATAAGAGAGTGGCTACTTCACTTGATAAGCTTGATGCAGGTAAGGATTACTTACTGATAAACCGTGAGGCAGAAGCAATTGAGCAGAATAAACAGAATAAACTTCGCAGAGATGCTATTAAAGAATTTGATAGCCTTTCACTTGACCAAATGCGCCAGTGTCTGCGTTTGTTTGGTATGTCTGCAGATCGTATGTCTAATGAACTTGTTGAATCTACTTTGTTTAATATGATTGATAAGAATCCTAAGAAGTTCTTTGATAAGTGGATCAACAATAAGTCCAAAGATACTGAGTTCTTGCTTGAGCAAGCTATTGCTAAAGGTGTTATTAGAAAAGATAAGACGCATTACTTCTATGGTACAGATATGTTTGCTGACAGTCTTGCTGATGCAATTGCATATTTGGATAGTAAGAAGAATCAAGACTTGAAGCTTACAATCATAAACGAGACAAAAAATAAGTGATCTAACGATCAAAACATGAGATATGACGCATAAAGACATATATACTAAATTCATGATAGAATATGACAAGGCTAATGTTACTTCGTCATATCCATCGTTGACCGAATATGAAGTTGCTACCGTCTTAGATAAAGCATATAACGCATTGATTGCGCAGAAAGTTACTGGGAATAATGTTAGGAGATCTACTATAGAATCAGATACCAAATCTGTTTCTGACTTACAGCCGTTGTTGGTTCACAGTCATCCTAAGTTTATTTCTGATGACAACGAAGCAGCTGTAAATGTTGCAAATATCGCAACGCTTAATTTGCCTTCAGACTTTTTATATTTTGTTCAGTTATATTTAGTTCAACAAGTAACTGGTATAAACGGGGCTAATAATTCTGAACCAGCAAATGATACGGCGCACAATAGAAACCCGTTTGACAATAAGACAACTAGATTAATTCCAACAAGACTTGTTTCACATCAAATGGCGGAGAAGTTTTATATTACTCCATACAACATGCCTTGGATAAAGATACCAGTTGTATACTTAGAAAACGGAACTGCTAAAGTAGTGTATGACTTATTGAACGCTCCGTTGGTATAGCAAAACAAAACAGCTCATCTTGTTTATATACGTAAACCAAATACATTTGTAAAAGACTTAGATTCAAACGTATTTGTAAATAATAACGCAATAGATGTTAGTTATTTTGATTGCCCAGATTCTAATGCAGCTGCTGTAAAAGAATTATACAAATTTGAATGTAATGATACTGTAGCAGAGGAACTCATTTCCCTGGCTGTCTCATTTGCATTAGAAAACGTAGAGTCTCAAAGGCTTAATTCAAAACTTAATATGAGAGGGCTTGAAGCATGACAATAGAACAGACTAGACAATTAGGTGTTGAATTCGAGAGAAGAGTTCAAATCATGATACCGGAGACAGAGTTTGTCGATAAACTTGATACAGATACTATATTCTCATTCTTAAATCAATATCAAGATAAGTATATACATGAGATATATAGAAATCTTGATAATATTCCTGCCGGATCTAAAGCTTCTGCTCATGTGGAAAGTATACTCCAAAGCATGTTAAAAGCAGTTGAGATTCCAGTAAGTCAAGCATAGGACAATACTGCTGGTGTCATAGATCCAAACGGAATTAGTATAGTAGATACAGCTAGATCTATTACTTATACACTTCCAGATGATTTTTATTTATATCTCAGAAGTGTATCTAAAGTAACAGAAACATTTAGTTTTAGGTCTAAATCATCTTCTTCACATAGTGCAATCAGAGTAATTCCAAACATGCTTTCTTCTCAAAACGATGTGTGGAAACTTATAGAAACTCCACATGACAGTTTGAGAATATTGAGATATCCTGCAGCAGTATTAAATACTTATAAATCTGGTAATCCTACTTTAAGTGTCATCTATGATAGGTATACTAAAGTAAGTGGAATAAAGGTTTTATACTATAAGCAGCCTAAACATTTCAACATCATGGATTCTATTCCATGCGAACTCCCGTTGGACGCATTTGATGATTTGGTAACTGGAGCTGTAGATTTGTATGTGCAATATGTAGCTGGCGCTGAAGCTAGAAAGAAACAGCTTCTAAAGTAGCAACAAGAAAACAATAAGCGCAATAAAAACGAAGACGAAGATTAAGTATGAGAGGGGTTGATATATTAGCATCGTTTGAACTTGAAATAAACAAGTTAGACGACACGATGGCCAAACCACTTACAGACGATTCGTTGTATTGGATTAACCAAGGCGTAGTCAAGTTTGTAAAAGATAGGTTTAATGGCAACGCGCCCAAAAGAACTTCATACGAATAGAACGAGAAGCGTACTAGAGATCTTGTACACTTGTTCACAGAATGTACTATAAAAACTAGACAAAGGTCTTTGGAAGAAGAGCGAGTGTATACGGACTAGGATCAAGAGTTCTTAGACTTAGATGAGAATATATACACACAAAGAAACGAAACGTATTCTGATCAATGGTAGGATGAATCAGATGTCCACTATGGAGATGTATATACTCACTCTACAGACGATCCTAAAGATAACATTCTTATTTTTATAGGAGAAGATACAAGCCATCCTTTATACGACTCATATGAGTATTTATATCCTAAAAATATGATGTTCGCATTAAATGAGGATATTATTATCTCAGATACAAACGGAGAGAATCAAACTGACGCTTGTGTATTTGAATGTACTGCAGATAGTTTTATGTATCGTGTGAATAATAAGCTCACAGACTTTCATTATCGTTTTCATAAGGCGCGTCCACTTCGTATCAGGACCAGAAGAGGATTTAGACTTCTTACTGATAAGAAGTATAAAATAGATTCATATACGTTGGGATTCCTTAAGATTCCCGATGAAATAACAAATAAAGATCCGTATAAAGATTACACGGACTTTGAAGATTATACTTGGTAGGAAATAGTTAAAATAGCAGCTTAGATGTATATAGAGAATCAATCTGATCCTCGCTACAAAACTATAACCGCTGAAGTATTAACACAAGAATAAGAATTTTTAACGTGGAAACCCCAGCTAGTTAGGTCTAGACATAGAAATATAGGGGGAGTAGAAAAAAATTAAATTAAATTATGTTAAATTACGTAACAACCGTACTCGTT
>Ga0310695_10003363_pt1 | contig 31576 bp, 25 predicted proteins | sample RumenRJG_04DNA_FD_203882 | JGI IMG/M metagenome (GOLD analysis project Ga0310695, IMG submission 203882) | Bovine rumen microbial communities from Lethbridge, Alberta, Canada - RJG_04 (v2) (version 2) | ecosystem: Host-associated > Mammals > Digestive system > Stomach > Rumen | place: Canada...
CGTGAGCAAAGGTACAACAATTATTTCAGATTTGAGAAGCTTTTTCTCAGAAAATGAGAATAACCGTGCAATTAATGCGATTATGAGAGTGATGGAGTGCATAAACATACGTCCGGGCCAGATAGGGACAGAGAAGAAAGAGAACTGCAAGTTCACAAACGTGCAGGTTCTGAATCTTCTGGTATTGTTCCCGTTCTTCGTCGTAAGGAATGCATACCGGTACTCGGGCTCTTCATTAAGCCGCTTGTTCTGTTGTGAGAAGGACATGTTCTATCGTTTTATGAATGATGGTAATATCAAATGGCGTAAGCTGCTGTATGCGATGAACCTCCAGCTGCTGCGTAAGATCAGCCGCAGCACAGAGGCTGAGCATGACAGCCTGTCTGCCTGATTATCGATGACACTGACGCTCCAAAGAGCGGGCGTAAGAGTGAGCTCATCGGCAAGGTGTTCTCTCACCTTGAGCACAAGACTATCCTTGGCTACAAATGTCTGACGTTGCTTCTGAGCGATGGCATGAGTCAGTTGTTCCTCGATTTCTCGCTTCATGGCGAGGAGGGCCGCAAGCCAGACAAGAAGCAGGGACTGACGGACAGGCAACGCAAAGTCCGATATAGCAAGGACCATAGCGGAGAGGCTGTCGAGGAACGCATCAAGGAGTACACGATGTCGAAGATTGACAAGGCCATCGAGATGGTGAAGTACGCCATCAAACGCGGCATCCGATTCGACTATCTGCTCATTGACAGCTGGTTTACCTGTGCAGACTTCGTTCGCCTGATTACCAGCCGACACATCAAGTGTCATCTGATTGGTATGATCAAATTGGGAAAGACCAAATACCATACCCAATGGGGCGACTTGACAGCCAACCAGATTATAATGAAGCTCCAGAAGCTGGGCCTCACCAAGCACAATAGGACATTGAAGTGCACCTACTGCACTATCGACGTGAAGTTTGCAGGTACCACCGTGCGCCTGTTCTTCTCGAAGCGAGGCAGGAATGGGCATTGGAACGGATTGCTCACAACAGATCTCTCGCTCAGTTTCCTCAAAGCATACAGGACGTACGCTACCCGCTGGACTACCGAGGTGGCTTATCACGATTGCAAGCAACTGCTCGACTTCGGCAGATGTCAGAGCGTACACTTCTCTGCACAGATTGCCAATTTCACGCTGACCATGATGCAGTACAACATACTTTGTATGGTAAAGCGGTTTGAGGCCTACGAGACCGTCGGAACGCTCTTCCGTGAAGCCACAGCTGGTACTCTCGAACTGTCCGCAGCGGACAGAATATGGGAACTGATATTGGACACCATCCTGGAAATCGCAGAGATGATCTCTGCCGATGCAAGCGAACTGCTTTCTGCGGTTATTGATGCCAATCCGAAGTTCCATAAACTCTATCAAATGTATAAATCAGTCGCATGATGAATGAATATTCACTTGCGAAAGTTCAGTTATATATATAATATATTATAATATTGTTGAGGTGGGTGAAAATTTAATTGTCACAACTGTCACAGACTGCCTGAATCACGTTCTGATTTTGCAATCCCTGCATGGCAAAACCGCGGGTGCGTTGATAAGTATATATACTTAACGGTCGTTCTGATGCCTTCCACGACTCATTCCAATGCCTTCCACAACAGTAAGGAATGCCACCTATAGGGGTATAGAAGGCATCGCTAACTCTATGACTAGGCGTCTCTAACTCTGTAACCAGGCATTCCATCACTAAAACCCGATTGGAAATAATCTCCTGAATTCTTGCATATATCAGAAAATATTCCTACTTTTGCACGCAGAATGGATAATTATTCCATTGCGACCCATAACAACGAAAGATGGAAACAAGAGAATTCTGAACTATGGCAACGAAATTAGACGAAACAGACCTGCAGATACTCAAGACGCTGCAAAAGAACGCGAAACTGACCACGAAAGAGTTGGCTGATGCCGTCCATCTGACGCCCACGCCCGTGTTTGAACGGCAGAAACGGCTCGAGAAGCAGGGTTACATCAAGAAGTATGTGGCGGTGCTCGATCCTGAAAAACTGGGGCTGGGGCTTCAGGTGTACTGCAAGGTGAAACTGAAGCAGATCAACCACGAGATTGCCGACAGTTTCGTGCGTCGCATACAGCGCATCCCAGAGGTCACGGAGTGTTATAACACCTCGGGCGCCTATGATTATTTATTAAAGGTACGCGCACGCGACATGAAACATTATCAGGAGTTTGTGCTTAACAAACTGGGTGAGATCGAGAGCCTGGCCTCTATCGAGAGCACGTTCGTGATGAGCGAGGCAAAGCAGACGTTTGGAGTGAATATTTAGTTTTTTTGTTTACGGTTTACAGTTTACAGATGATTACCTTGCAAGCCATTCATATGGAACTCATAGAATACAAACCATAAATGTAATCATCTGTAAACCGTAAACTACTCATGGTGGTAGGGTTCGCCGCGGATGATGGTACAGGCTCGATAGACTTGCTCCGTGAACACGAGGCGGATCATCTGATGGGAGAAGGTCATCTTCGAGAGGGACAGTTGTTCGTTGGCACGGGCATAGACCACAGGCGAGAATCCGTAAGGACCTCCGATGATGAACACCAGGCGACGGGCAGTGGTCCGTTTCTGTTCCAGCCAACGGGCGAACTCTATGCTTCGAAATTCCTTTCCGTGTTCATCGAGCAGCACGACGGTATCACTGGCCTGCAGTTGTTTCAGGATCAGTTCTCCCTCGGCGGTTTTCTGCTGTTCCTCCGTCAGGCTCTTCGTATTCTTCAGTTCTGGTATTGTCACGAGTTCGAAGGGCATATAGTGCCTGATGCGCTCCACATAGTCTGCAATCCCTGCCTGGAAGTGCTTATCCGTCGTCTTCCCCACCAGAATCAAAATCGTCTTCATATCCTAAAGTGTAATCATCTGTAAACCGTAAACTGTAAACAAAGAGAAACTACTTGATCGTTGTTTCCTTGAGGAACGTCTCGAACTGGCTCTGGTAGCCGTTGAACACATTGATGTCTACGTCGCCCTGGATGCCGGCCACGCGCCCGTCGGAGGAGAGTTGCCAATAGGTGAGCCTGACGTCGGGCTTGTACTCGCTGTAACGAGCAATCCACACGCTGTAGTCGCGCTTCAGGTCGGCCTGCTTCGACAGGTACTTGTTGACGAACCGCTGGTTGACGTAGAGGATGGGCTTCACGCCGGTATAGCGCTCCACCATCCTCAGCCACGTGCGGATGTGTTCGAACATCCGGTCTTCACCTCCCATCATCTTGATCTGGGCGTCAGAAGGCTCGATATCGAGCACGGGCGGGAGGTCGCCACTGCGGAAGAGGGTGTTGCGGATGAAGTAATTGGCCTGCTCGGCACCGCTCCTGCGCACAGACCAGAAGTGGTAGGCGCCTGTACGGATGCCCTGCTTGCGGGCTTTAGCGTAGTCGTTGACGAAGTACTGGTTGCGGATGGTCGTACCCTCCGTGGACTTGATGTAGACGAACGAGACGGGATAGTCGGCAGTGCCGCTGACGTTCTGACTGCCACGCTTACCCACGTGGGTGATACGCAGACGGTCCCAGTGGATGGGATATTTCTTGCGGCCCTTGCCGTGCTGGTAGCGTGAGATGTCGATACCGTAGATGCGTTCGGTGGTGTAGCGCATGCGTTCGCCCATGAAACGGTCGTTGCGCCAGATACCCACGCGCAGGCTGGACTCGCCACCGGCTTTCGTCTCTGCCGAGAGCCCGAAGCCCTCACGGCGCCCGTCTGCCCAGTGGCCCTCATAGTAGCCACGCGAGTCGGTGAGCGTGTAGGCACCGTGGCCTGATGATTTCTCATGCATGAAGTCGCCCGCGTAGTTGCCCAGCGTGTCGACCCTGATGCCCGTGACGAGTGAGTCGTTCTGGCAGGTGCCCACCAACGTCCTGCCCATCGAGTCGAGGACGAGGGCTGTGCCCTCACGCTGGTGTTCCTGCCAAGTGCCTACATTCCAAAGGGGTATATAACGGTCGACGGCCACCTGGTGACGCTTGCCGCCAGCGAAGGCCACCGCCATCTCGTAACCCTCGTCCTGCAGGTTGTGACGGTCCATATAGTAGTCTAATTCTTCTTTCAGGAGACGGGAGGAAGAAACGGACTGACGGCGTACGGAGTCCTCTGCCGGAAGCCCCGTATGCTCATCCCCGACAGTACTCATCACGCGCAACGTATGACGTGCCGGTTTGCCTGTCATCAGACCTGCCAGGAAGAGTACGGCCAAGGGGGTTAATATGCTGAATACTATCTTTTTCATAATTTTTATGGCGCAAAGATAGGTAATTCTCTTCAAAAAGTCGTATATTTGCAGCAGAATTATTGTTTTAATGCGAATTACATGATGAAGGACTTCAATTACTATGCCCCGACGCGGGTGGTGTTCGGACGGGAGTCGGAGGCCAGGCTTCCGGAGTTGGTGAAACAGTATGGTGGCACGAAGGTGCTTATCCACTACGGTGGTGGCAGTGCCCGTCGCTACGGTCTGCTCGACAAGGTGGAGCAGATGCTCAACGACGCAGGCATCGACTTCGTGGAGTTGGGTGGGGTAGTGCCCAATCCGCTGCTGTCGAAGGTGAAGAAGGGTATCGGCCTCTGTTGTCGTGAGGGCGTGGACTTTATCCTGGCTGTCGGTGGCGGTAGCGTGATCGACTCTGCCAAGGCCATCGCCTATGGGGTGCCCTACGAGGGCGACGTGTGGGACTTCTGGGACGGGAAGGCCGTGCCTCAGGCTTGTCTGCCCGTAGGTGTGATGCTGACGATTCCAGCCGCTGGAAGTGAGATGTCGTCGAGTTGCGTGATCACCCAGGACGAGGGCATGCTCAAGCGGGGTGTGAACAGCGACCTCTGCCGTTGTAAGTTCGCCATCATGAATCCTGAGCGCACCTATACTCTACCGCCTTACCAGACGGCCGCTGGAGCCACAGACATCATGATGCACACGATGGAGCGCTACTTCTCGAAGTACGAAGACGCCCTGTTGACGGATGCCATCGCCGAGGCATTGCTGAAGACGGTGAAGGAGGCGGTGCCCGAGGTGCTGAAGAATCCCGAGGACTATCGCTACCGTGCCGCTATCATGTGGGCCAGTTCGCTGTCGCACAACGATCTGACGGAGTGTGGTACGGAGAAGGACTTCGCCTGTCATAAACTCGAGCACGAACTGAGCGGACTCTTCGGCGTGACCCACGGTGCGGGTCTTGCCGCTATCTGGGGCTCCTGGGCGCGCTACGTGATGGACAAGCACCTGAATCGCTTCGTACAGTTCGCCGTGAACGTGATGGGTGTGAGAAACGATTTCACCGATCCCCGTGCCACCGCCCTGAGGGGCATTGAGGCCATCGAGCGCTTCTTCGATCAGATCGGCATGCCTACGAGCATTCCCGGACTGATTGGCCGTCAGGCTACGGAGGAGGAAATAGAGACGCTTGTCGCCAAGTGCAGTCGTGGTGGAAAGATGAATATCGGTGCGATGGAGGTGCTTAACCCAGCGGATATGACAGCCATCTACCGTCTTGCTAATCAGTAATGCCCAGGAACCATTCCAGAGTCTGATGGGTCAGATAGGGCTTCTGCACGCTGGCCCTCATGGACTAAAGAAACTCTGAAACATTCGTTAAAAAATGGCATAATGAAAGTTTTTTGCTTAAAAAAGTGACAAAATATTTGTTTGTTACGGCAGAAATGTGTACTTTTGCAGCCGAATAAAAAACGCATATAGATATGATGAGTTTGAATCTACTTAACGGCCTTATTATTATTCGACTGCAGGGAGCGGTCGGAAGTGATTAGGCGTGTAGATAATTGATAATTGAAATCAGTCATAGATAATTAGATAGAGCCCTTCTCACTTCCGAGTGTGAAGGGCTTTTGTTTGAGATATAAAGAATAAAAATAATAAAAACAACATCATAAACAAAAGACAAGACGATGAATGACAGATTGTTTATTTTCGACACAACATTGCGTGACGGCGAACAGGTGCCAGGATGTCAGTTGAACACCGTAGAGAAGATTCAGGTGGCCAAAGCACTGGAGCAGTTGGGCGTGGACGTGATCGAAGCAGGATTTCCCATTTCGAGTCCGGGTGACTTCAACTCGGTGATTGAGATCTCGAAGGCCGTGACATGGCCCGTGATTTGTGCGCTGACACGTGCCGTAGAGAAAGATATCGATGTGGCCTTCGACGCGCTGAAGTATGCCAAGCACAAGCGTATCCACACGGGTATCGGCACCTCGGACGAACACATTAAGTACAAATTCAACTCCACCCGTGAGGAGATCCTCGAGCGGGCCGTGGCTGCTACGAAGTATGCCAAGCGCTTTGTTGACGATGTGGAGTTCTACTGCGAGGATGCAGGCCGTACGGACAATGAGTATCTGGCACAGGTGGTGGAGGCCGTGATCAAGGCTGGGGCCACGGTGGTGAATATCCCTGATACCACGGGCTACTGCCTGCCACAGGAGTATTTCGAGAAGATCAAGTATCTGAAGGAGCATGTCGACGGTATTGACCGTGCCATCATCTCCACCCATTGCCACAACGACCTGGGTATGGCGACGGCCAACACCTTCAATGGTGTGATGGCTGGTGCCCGTCAGGTGGAGGTGACCATCAACGGTATCGGTGAGCGTGCAGGCAACACCTCGTTGGAGGAGATAGCGATGATCCTGAAGTGTCATAAGGGACTCGGCATTGATACAAACATCAACACCACGAAGATCTATCCCACGTCGAGAATGGTGTCGAGTCTGATGAATATGCCCGTACAGCCGAACAAGGCCATCGTGGGTCGCAACGCCTTTGCCCACTCCTCAGGCATCCATCAGGACGGGGTGCTGAAGAATGTGCATACCTATGAGATCATGGATCCGAAGGATGTGGGTATCGACGACAACTCGATCGTGCTGACAGCCCGTTCTGGTCGTGCCGCATTGAAGCACCGTCTGCATGTGAACGGCGTGGATCTCGAAGAGGAGAAACTGGACAAGGTGTATGAGAAGTTCCTGATTCTGGCAGATCAGAAGAAGGAGGTGAATGATGCCGACGTGCTGATGCTGGCAGGTGCCGATATGGCCGACGCCCACGCCGTGAAACTCGACTTCCTGCAGGTGACCACGGGTAAGGGTGTGAAGAGCGTGGCCTCCATAGGTCTCGACATCAGTGGTCAGAAGTTCGAGGCTGCTGCCAGTGGAAACGGTCCCGTGGATGCAGCCATCAAGGGTCTGAAGAAGATCATCATGAAGCAGATGACGCTGAAGGAGTTCACCATCCAGGCTATCTCTAAAGGGTCCGACGATGTGGGCAAGGTACACATGCAGGTGGAGTACAATGGCTCGCTCTATTACGGCTTCGGTGCCAATACGGACATCGTCACCGCCAGCGTCGAGGCGTATATCGATTGTATTAATAAGTTTAAGAAAGATGAATAGTTTACAGTTTACAGATGATTACTTCTATAGGCTCTATGTGCATGGCTTGCAAGGTAATCAACTGTAAACCGTAAACTGTAAACCGTAAACAAAAAGAAAAAGGTATGAATACATTATTTGATAAGATTTGGGACAGGCACGTGGTGCAACAGGTGAAAGACGGTCCCACACAGTTGTATATCGACAGGTTGTACTGTCATGAGGTGACCTCACCGCAGGCCTTCGACGGGATGCGAAGCAGGGGACTGAAGTGTTTCCGTCCCAAGCAGATCTATTGTATGCCAGACCATAACACCCCTACTCATGATCAGGACAAACCCATCGAGGATCCTGTATCGAAGAAACAGGTGGACACGCTGGCGAAGAATGCCGCCGAGTTCGGACTGACGCACTACGGCATGTTTTCGAAAGACAACGGCATCATCCATGTGGTGGGGCCTGAGAAGGGTCTTTCGTTGCCAGGAATGACCATCGTCTGTGGCGACTCGCACACCTCGACCCATGGTGCGATGGGCGCTGTGGCTTTTGGAATCGGTACCTCGGAGGTGGAAATGGTGATGGCCTCACAGTGCATCCTCCAGCAGAAACCGAAGTCGATGAGAATCTCCATCAATGGCAAATTGGGGGAGGGTGTGACGGCGAAGGATGTGGCCCTCTATCTGATGGCCCAGTTGACGACCTCGGGAGCCACAGGCTACTTCGTCGAGTATAGTGGCGACGTGGTCAGGGATATGTCGATGGAAGGTCGTCTGACACTCTGTAACCTCTCTATCGAGATGGGTGCCCGTGGGGGATTCGTTGCCCCTGACGAGACCACCTTTGCGTATCTCAAAGGTCGTGAATATGCTCCGAAGGGTGATGACTGGGAGAAGGCCATTGCCTATTGGAAAACCTTGAAGAGCGGTGATGATGCTGTGTTTGATAAAGAACTGATATTCAGGGCAGAAGATATCGAACCCCGCATCACTTATGGAACTAATCCCGGCATGGGTATCGGTATCACGGAAGCCATCCCTGCAGAGGGTGGAGTAGGCTTTGAGAAGGCTCTCGAGTATATGGGTTTCAAGGCTGGTCAGAAGTTGTTAGGCACGAAGGTGGACTATGTGTTCCTTGGGGCCTGTACGAATGGTCGTATCGAGGATTTCCGCGCCTTTGCCTCTATCGTGAAAGGCAGGAAGAAGGCTCCTGATGTGGTGGCTTGGTTGGTGCCTGGTTCGTGGGCTGTTGACAAGCAGATTCGTGAGGAAGGACTCGACAAGGTGTTGGAGGCAGCAGGCTTCGAGATCCGTCAGCCTGGCTGTTCAGCCTGTCTGGCAATGAACGACGACAAGATTCCCGCAGGGAAGTTGAGCGTCTCTACTTCTAACCGCAACTTCGAGGGTCGTCAGGGACCAGGTGCCCGCACCATCCTCGCCTCACCTCAGACTGCTGCTGCTGTCGCCGTCACTGGTGTCATCACTGATCCGAGAGATTTTTTTTCCTAAATTAAAAGAATATGAAACAGAAATTTGACGTTATAACATCGACTTGCGTGCCACTGCCGTTGGAGAATGTGGACACAGACCAGATCATACCTGCCCGCTTCCTGAAAGCCACGACCCGAGAAGAGAGTTTCTTCGGAGATAATCTCTTCCGTGACTGGCGCTACAACAGTGACGGTACCGTGAACAAGGACTTTGTGTTGAACGATCCCCGCTATTCGGGATGTATCCTCGTGGCAGGGGAGAACTTCGGCTCAGGGTCGAGTCGTGAGCATGCCGCCTGGGCCATCGCTGGCTATGGCTTCCGCGTGGTCATCAGTTCATTCTTTGCTGATATCCACAAGAACAACGAACTGAACAACTTTGTGTTGCCCGTAGTGGTCTCGGAGGATTTCCTGTCAGAGTTGTTCCAGAGTATTCAGAAGGACCCGAAGACTGAGGTAGAGGTCGACCTGCCGAACCAAATGGTGACAAACAAAGCCACTGGCCGTAGCGAGCACTTCGACATCAACGGCTATAAGAAGCACTGTCTGATGAACGGGCTTGACGACATCGACTTCCTCGTACAGAATCAAGAAAAAACAGAACAATGGGAACAGCAGAACAAGTAAGCAAATACCAGCGCATTCAGCCCTTTGTGGAGATCATGGACTCGACGTTACGCGACGGAGAGCAGACTAGTGGTGTCAGTTTCCTGCCGCATGAGAAACTCATCATCGCCCGTATGCTCCTCAACGACCTGAACGTAGACCGTATTGAGGTAGCCTCGGCACGGGTGTCGGAGGGAGAGAAGGAAGCTGTGGGCATGATCTGCCGTTTTGCGGAGAAGATCGACGAACTCGACAGGGTGGAGGTGCTGGGATTCATCGACGGCGGAGAGAGCATCGACTGGATTGACTCCTGTGGCTGTAAGACCGTCAACCTGTTGGCAAAGGGGTCTCTGCGCCATTGTCAGGAGCAGTTGAAGAAGACCCCCGAGGAACATCTCGAGGACATCATCCAGACGGTGAAATACGCCCGTAGCAAGGGCATGAACGTGAACCTCTATCTCGAGGACTGGTCGAACGGCATGAAGGACTCTCCTTTCTATGTCTACGATATGATGGACGCCCTCTGCGACATCGGCATCCGACGGTTCATGCTCCCCGACACCCTCGGCATCATGAACCCCCTGCAGTGTATCGAGTACTTTCGTAAGATGATGAAGCGCTATGCCGATACCCACTTCGACTTCCACGCCCACAACGACTACGACCTCGCTGTATCAAACTCCCTTGCCGCTGTACTCAGTGGTGCCAAGGGACTTCATGTGACGGTGAACGGTCTGGGAGAACGTTGTGGCAATGCACCGCTGTCGAGTGTGCAGGTGATCCTCAAGGACCAGTTCAATGCCAAGACGAATATCCGCGAGGACAAACTTAACGATATCTCCCGTCTGGTGGAGAGTTACAGCGGTATCGCCGTAGCCCCCAACCAGCCCATCATCGGCGACAATGTGTTCACGCAGGTGGCTGGTGTCCATGCCGACGGTGACAAGAAGAACGGACTCTATCAGAATGCCCTCGTGCCAGAGCGTTTCGGTCGTCGGAGGGAATATGATCTTGGTAAGAACAGCGGCAAGGCGAACATTATCAAGAACCTTGAGGAACTCGGTTTGGAACTGACGCCTGAACAGACGAAGCGCGTCACCCAGCGTATCACCGAACTCGGCGACAAGAAGGAACGTGTGACGCAGGACGACCTGCCCTTCATCGTCAGCGACGTGCTGAAGCACGATGTACAGGAGGATAAGGTGAAACTCGTCAGTTATGTCGTATCTACGGCTTACGGTCTGAAGCCTGGAGCAAATATCAAGGTTGAGATTAACGGTCAGGAATACGAGGCCAGTGCCACGGGCGACGGTCAGTACGACGCCTTCGTGAAGTCGCTGAGGTATATCTACAAGAAATATCTCAACCGCACGTTCCCCATCTTGCAGAACTACGCCGTCACCATCCCCCCAGGTGGTCGTACTGATGCCCTCGTGCAGACGGTCATCACCTGGAACGATAACGGTAAGATCCTGCGCACTCGTGGTCTGGATGCCGACCAGACGGAGGCTGCTATCAAGGCTACATTTAAGATGCTGAACATATATGAAAACGAACAGAGAGATTGTTTGTAGTTTATTGTTTACAGTTTACGGTTTACAGTTTACAGATGATTACACTTTACAGATATAGTTTATAGTTTATAGTTTTGAGTTTATAGTTTATGAAATTGAAGATTGCGATTTTAGAGGGCGACGGTATCGGCCCTGAGATTATGAAACAAGGTGTGGCTGTGCTCGACGCGATAGCCCAGAAGTGCGGACACCAGTTTGAATATGAGCATGCCATCTGTGGTGCCCACGCCATCGAAGAGGTGGGCGACCCTTATCCTGATGCAACCCACGAGGTGTGTATGCGTGCTGACGCCGTGCTCTTTGCCGCTGTTGGCTCGTTGAAGTTCGACAATGATCCTACGGCCAAGGTTCGTCCAGAGACGGGTCTGCTGGCTATGCGTAAGAAACTCGGACTCTTCGCCAACGTGCGTCCTGTGGCCACCTTCGACTGTTTGTTGCATAAGTCGCCCCTGAAAGAGGAACTGTTACGCGGTGCCGATTTCGTGGTGATTCGTGAACTGACGGGTGGTATGTATTTCGGAGAGAAGTATCAGGACAACGACAAGGCCTACGACACCGACATCTACACCCGTCCTGAGATCGAGCGTATCCTGAAGGTGGCCTTCGAGATGGCCATGACCCGTCGTAAGCACCTCACCGTTGTCGACAAGGCCAATGTGTTGGCCTCCTCACGCTTGTGGCGACAGATTGCCCAAGAGATGGAGCCACAGTATCCTGAGGTGAAGACCGACTACATGTTCATCGACAACGCCTCGATGCGTGTGCTGACGGAACCCCGTTTCTTTGATGTCATCGTAACTGAAAACACCTTCGGCGACATCCTCACCGACGAGACCTCGTGCATTACGGGTTCGATGGGTCTACAGCCGTCGTCGTCGTTGGGTGAGCACACGCCGTTGTTCGAGCCTGTCCATGGCTCCTGGCCACAGGCTGCTGGCCAGAACATTGCCAACCCGTTGGCACAGATTCTCTCTGCCGCCATGCTCTTAGAGCATTTCGGGCTGAACAAGGAAGGAACCCTCGTCCGTGAGGCTGTGAATGCTTCGCTCGATGCTGATGTCCGTACCCCGGATATTCAGGTCGAAGGTGGCGCCCACTATGGTACCCGCGAGGTAGGAGAGTGGATTGTCAATTATATCCTCAAGAAATAATCTTCATGAGATACTTCCTATTTGTTCTCTTCTATTTGTCTGTCATTACTGCTGTGGCTCAGTCGCGTCAGGAATGGCGTGACTCCCTGGAGACCCTCAGCGCAAGCCTCAAGCAGGATCCCGACAACATCGACCTCCGTCTGCGCAAGGCGGAGGCCGATATCCAGTTGGAGCGCTGGGACTATGCCTTGGCCGAGTATGGTCGTATCCTGCGGACTGATGAGAAGAATCTTGCAGCCTTGTATTTCCGTGCCTATGTGCATGAACGTCAGAAGCACTATGATCTGGCGCGTGTCGACTACGAGTCCTTCCTCGCCATCCAGCCCCTGCATCTTGAAGCCCGTCTGGGACTGGCCCATATCCTGCAGAAGATGGGTCGACGCTCAGATGCGATGGATGTGCTGAACCAAATCGTGCAGATGTTTCCTGACAGTGCCGATGCCTATGCCGCAAGGGCTGCTTTCGAGACGAAGTATCTGCAGTACGAACTGGCACTCTACGACTGGAACGAGGCTATTCGTCTGCGCCCCGACAACGAGGGGTTCGTCATCTCTAAAGTCGACCTGCTGATACGTCTCAAGCGCAAGAAAGAAGCCCGTGAGGCGCTTGATGCCCTCGTCTCGAAGGGTACACCCCGCGGTATGCTGAAGGAGTGGTACGACCGTGCCAGATAATAAACCTCTCAAGGAGGATGTCTTCTTTTGAGATTTGTAGAGACAGATAAGAAATTTGCCCGAATCTTTGGTGGTTCGGGCATTTTTATTTACCTTTGCCCCCTGAAAAAGAGAGAAAAAGATGAAAATTGGTGATCAAGTAAGGTTCCTGAATGAGATAGGAGGAGGTCGTGTGGCCGGATTCCAGGGGAAGAACATCGTGCTCGTAGAGGACGCGGATGGCTTCCAAGTGCCCATGCTGATGACGGAAGTCGTGGTGGTGGGCGAAGAAGACTATGGGACCAAGCATCTGATAGAGGTGAGAGGTGACAGGAAAGAAGAGAGAGAAAGCCGAGACAAACAGTCAGGTCAGGAGGCTGTTCAGACTGACTCTGAGCCTGAGGATAAGCCCGTCACCTTCAAGGCGAAGCCCGTGGAGCGGAGAGGTGGCGACCGCTTGAGTGCCTATCTCGCCTTCGTGCCGATGGATATGAAGGAACTCACACAGACCCGCTTTGAGAGTTACCTCATCAACGACTCCAACTACTACATGCGCTATATCTTTATGACAGGCGAGAACAATGCCTGGACGGTGCGCGCAGAGGGTGAGTTGGAGCCTAATACCAAGGAATATATCGAGGAGTTCGGACGTGAGGACCTGAATGGGCTGGAGCATTGCTGCGTGCAACTCATCGCCTACAAACGCGAAAAGCCGTTTATGCTGAAACCCGCTGTGAATGCCCAGGTGAACGTGGATACGGTGAAGTTCTACAAACTCCATGCCTTCCGCGAGAACGACTTCTTCGAACAGCCTGCGCTGATCTATACGATTATCGAAAACGACGTACAAAAGATAAAGGTATGAAATACGGATTTGTAAAGGTGGCTTCTGCCGTGCCTGCGGTGAAAGTGGCCGACGTAGAGTACAACGTACAACAGATTGAGAGTCTGATTGCCCAGGCCGAGGGGCGGGGCGTGGAGATTATGGTATTGCCGGAACTGTGTCTGACGGGTTACTCCTGTCAGGACCTGTTTAAGCAACAGGCGCTGATCGACCGTGCCGAACAGGGCGTGATGGTGTTGCTCGACTTCACCCGTAAACTCGACATTATAACGGTGTTAGGTCTGCCCGTGGTGATCAACGGCCTGCTCTACAACTGTGCCGCTGTCATTCAGAGCGGTTCATTGCTGGGCATCGTGCCAAAGACCTACCTGCCCAACTACGGCGAGTTCTACGAGAAACGATGGTTTGCCTCTGCACAGGATCTGATACCGACGGATATCTACTTTGCAGGTAGTCCTGTCCACGTTACGCCAGAGCCACAGATATTCATGACTACAGGCGGCGTGAAGTTCGGCGCGGAGATCTGCGAGGATGTCTGGGCCCCCATTCCTCCCAGCAATAACCTGGCGCTGGCGGGTGCCGACATCATCCTGAACCTCTCGGCCAGCGATGAACTGATAGGCAAGCACACTTATCTGAAGTCACTGCTCGCCCAGCAGAGTGCCCGAACCATCAGCGGCTATGTCTATGCCAGTTGTGGCTTCGGCGAGTCGTCTCAGGATGTCGTCTATGGTGGCAATGCCATGATCTTCGAGAATGGCCATCTGATCTTGGAGGGCTCGCGGTTCTCGTTCCAGCCTCAGTTACAGGTGAGTCAGATCGACGTGGAGAAACTGCGTGCTGAGCGCAGGGTGAACACCACCTTTATCAATGCCCAGCGACATGCTCATGCCCATGAGATCATGTGCAAGGCCGTGGTTCCCAAAGAGTTCGAACTGCTGCGAGAGATCGACCCCCATCCGTTCATCCCCAAGAGTGACAATATGGCCGACAGTTGCGAGGAAATCCTGAATATCCAGGTGGCAGGCCTCGCCAAACGGCTTTATCATATCAACGCCCAGAAGGCCGTCATTGGCATTAGCGGAGGCCTGGACTCTACGTTGGCTTTGCTCGTGACCGTGAAGGCCTTCGACAAACTCGGCCTTGACCGTAAGGGCATCATCGGCATCACGATGCCAGGCTTCGGTACGACAGACCGCACGCATAACAATGCCGTGAAGTTGATGCAGACCCTTGGCGTGACCATCCGTGAGATCAGCATCGCCAAGGCTGTCACCCAGCACTTTGAGGATATCGGACACAGTAAGAACCAGCACGATACGACCTATGAGAATTCACAGGCCCGCGAACGTACGCAGATCCTGATGGATGTGGCCAACAAGGAGAATGCCATTGTCGTGGGTACTGGTGACCTCTCAGAACTCGCTCTGGGCTGGGCGACCTATAACGGCGACCACATGTCGATGTACGGTGTGAATGCGGGTGTTCCGAAGACGCTCATCCGTCATCTGGTGACTTATGTCGCTGGTGAGATGGCTACAGACACACTGCTTGACATTGTGGATACCCCCATCTCGCCCGAGTTGATACCTGCTGACGAGAACGGACAGATCAAGCAGAAGACGGAAGATCTCGTGGGACCGTATGAACTGCACGATTTCTTCATCTACTACTTCCTGCGCTATGGTTTCTCTCCGTCGAAAATCTTCATGTTGGCGAAGAAGGCCTTCTGCGAGCCGTCGCCTGTGGAAGGCAGGGGACCGTTGTATGAAGAAGCAACTGTGAAGAAATGGCTCACGGTGTTCTGCCGTCGTTTCTTCACCCAGCAGTTCAAGCGCAGTTGTATGCCTGACGGTCCGAAGGTGGGTAGTGTGAGTCTCTCGCCACGTGGCGACTGGCGCATGCCGAGCGACGCCTCGTTTACCCTTTGGATCAAGGAGTGCGAAGGTCTCTAGGTAATATTTTCTCCCCCTAAGTTAGGGGGAGCCAGAGGGGGTCTGAACAAGCGCTGATTCTGAGGCAGATATTGAGGCTGTTCAGACCACCCCTGCCCCCTCCTAACTTAGGAGGGGAAATGAGTTAGTTAAACGCTAACTCGTTTTTGTTTTCTTTCAGCGTGATGTGGATGATGGAGCCTAAAGGCAGGTTACCGTTCACGATCAGGTCGCTGATGCCATCTTCGATATAGTTCTGTATCGCCCGCTTTAAAGGACGGGCACCGAATTGCACATCATAGCCCTTCGTGGCGACAAACTCCTTGGCTTCGTCAGACAGGTCGATCTTATAGCCGATCTGCTCGATACGCTGATAGAGGCCCTTCAGTTCCACATCGATGATGCGCTTGATGGCATCCAGGTCGAGTTGGTCGAAGGTGATGATTTCATCGAGACGGTTCAGGAATTCGGGCGAGAACTGCTTCGAGAGTGCCTTCTGCACGATATCGCGGGCATATTGTTTGTCTTGTTCGTTGATAGCGAGCCCCGTACTGCCAGAGGCGCTGAAGCCTACACCGCGTCCGAAGTCCTTCAACTGTCGCGTTCCGGCATTCGACGTCATGATGATCACCGTGTTGCGGAAGTCCACGAAACGGCCGTTACCATCCGTCAGACGTCCTTCGTCGAGCACCTGCAGCAACAGGTTGAACACGTTGCCGTGGGCTTTCTCGATCTCATCGAGCAGCACGATAGAGTAGGGGTGACGGCGCACACGCTCTGTCAACTGTCCGCCTTCCTCATAACCCACGTATCCCGGAGGGGCACCAATCAGTCTGGAGGTGTTGAAACTCTCCGTATATTCGCTCATGTCGATACGGATGAGGGCATCGGCACTTCCGAACATGAACTCTGCCAGTTTCTTGGCCAGATAGGTCTTGCCCACACCTGTAGGTCCGAGGAACATGAACACGCCGATGGGATGGTTCGGATCCTTCAGTCCGACCCGATTGCGCTGGATGGCCTTCACCATCTTGTCGATGGCAGCATCCTGGGCAATGACGGCATTCTTCAGTTCCTGAGCCATGCCTTTCAGCCTGATGCCCTCCTGTTCGGCCATCCGCTGGACGGGAACACCAGTCATCATCGACACCACTTCGGCCACCTGCTCGGCATCGACCACCTGGCGCTCTTCTCCCTCGCCGGAACTCCAACGCTCGTTGAGCAACTTCAGTTCTGTCTCCAGCACGGTCTGACGGTCTCGATAGCCAGCCGCCAGTTCGAAGTTCTGGTTCTTCACAGCCAACTGCTTCTTCTCCTTGATGCTGGCGATTTCCTTTTCCTTTTCAGCAATCTCTGGTGGTATCTGAGCGTTGCCCAGATGGACGCGTGAGCCTGTCTCGTCGAGGGCATCGATGGCCTTGTCAGGCATGAAGCGGTCTGTCACATAGCGGTCTGTCAATTTGACACATGCCATGAGGGCCTCATCCGTATAGGCCACGTGGTGATGATGCTCATAGCGGTCCTTGATGTTCCGCAGGATCTGCAGCGTCTCATCGCTGGTGGTGGGCTCTACCTGCACCTTCTGGAAGCGGCGCTCCAGGGCTCCGTCTTTCTCGATGGAGTTGCGGTACTCGTCGAGTGTCGTGGCACCGATACACTGGATGGTGCCTCGCGCAAGGGCGGGTTTCATGATGTTGGCAGCATCCATCGAACCGGGTGTACTGCCAGCGCCGATGATGGTGTGGATCTCGTCGATGAACACAATCACGTCGGGATTGGCCTCCAGTTCCTTCATGAGGGCCTTGAGTCGTTCCTCAAACTGTCCGCGATACTTCGTACCGGCCACCACCCCCGTCATGTCGAGGGTATAGATGCGCTTGCCGAAGAGCATGGGCGAGGTGTGGTGAGTGGTGATGAGTTGTGCCAGTCCTTCTACGATGGCACTCTTTCCCACACCGGGCTCACCGATGAGGATGGGATTGTTCTTCTTCCTGCGGCCCAGTATCTCGATGATACGCTGGATCTCACGTTCTCGCCCTACACAGGGATCCAGCCGTCCCTCAGCGGCAGCCAGTGTGAGGTCTGTGCCGAAGGTGTCGAGCACAGGCGTCTTCGAGGCCTGCTTCTTCTGGGCCGTCGTGGCCGTGTTGGATGAGTGTGAGTTACTGGTGCTGCCTGATTCGTTCTCTTCAAACTCTTCCTCTTCTTCGTCAGGCAGGCCGATGCCATTGGTGACACCGTTATTCTTGGGCGCATAGAGCATGGCCATTGCGTCTTCGTAGTTCATGTTGTTCAGTTCTAATACTTGTTTGGCACCGTTGTTGACGGCATCGTGGAGGATGGCCAGCAACAGGTGTTGTTCGTCTACTTTTGTGGATCGTTGGATACGGGCCTCCAACACGGCCAGTTTCAGGATATTGCTCGCATTCTCGTTGAGCACCAGTTCGGTGGTATGGATGGGCATGCCTATCTCGTCCTGACGCACCCGCTGTTCCAGTTCGGTCTTGACAGACTGCAGATTCAGGTTCAGCCGCCGGAACAGTTCTACCACCGGCCCCTGCTGACTGCGAAGCATGCCCAGGAGCAGATGCTCGGGCCCTACGCTTCGGCTGGCCAGTCTGGCGGCCTCCTCACGGGAGAAAGCGAGAATTTCTGAGACTTTCGGCGAAAATTGACTCGTCATTATATTTACGATTTACGAATTTACGATTTACTATTACCTATTTACGATATACGATTTACCTGTTTACGATATACGATTTACCTGTTTACGATTTGCGATTTTACGCTATTCTGTTGCAAAGTTACAACATTTTCTGCAAACATCGTGCCATAAATACAAAAAAAGTTTCCGCTAAAATAGCTTAAATGTTTGGTGGGAACAAAAAAAATGCCTACCTTTGCACGGTTAAAAACGCGTCAGCGGGCTTAAAAAGTGCCTTAAACGCAAAATTATACTTTTTTTATGGATCAAACATTTGATAACGACAGAATCATTAGAATCAACATTGAGGAGGAAATGAAGTCCAGTTACATTGACTACTCCATGTCAGTCATTGTGGCACGTGCCCTTCCCGATGTACGCGACGGATTCAAACCCGTACACCGCCGAATCCTGTTCGGTATGATGAACATCAACAACGTCTCTACCCAACCTTATAAGAAATGCGCGCGCGTCGTAGGTGAGGTGCTTGGTAAGTATCACCCCCACGGCGACTCGTCAGTCTATGGAGCCCTCGTCCGTATGGCCCAGGACTGGAACATGCGCTACACGCTCGTCGACGGTCAGGGTAACTTCGGCTCCGTCGATGGCGACTCGCCTGCCGCCATGCGATACACCGAGTGCCGACTCTCGAAGATGGGTGAGCACATCATGGACGACCTCGACAAGGAGACCGTCGACATGGCTCCCAACTTCGACGACTCTCTGCAGGAGCCTACCGTCATGCCGACGAAGGTGCCCAACCTGCTCGTCAATGGCGGTAACGGTATTGCCGTAGGTATGGCCACGAACATGCCCACCCACAACCTGGGCGAGGTGATCGACGGCTGCTGTGCCTATATCGACAACCCCGACATCGATACCGACGGACTGATGCAGTATATCCCGGGCCCCGACTTCCCGACGGGAGCCTATATCTATGGCCTGCAGGGTGTGCGCGAAGCCTACGAGACGGGCCGCGGCCGTATCGTGATGCGTGCCAAGGCCGAGATCGAGAGTGGTGAGACCCACGACAAGATTGTCGTCACCGAGATTCCCTACGGTGTCAACAAGGCCGACCTCGTGGCCTATATCGCCGACCTTGCCAACCAGCATAAGATCGAGGGCGTGGCCAATGTCAACGATGAGTCAGGCCGTCAGGGCATGCGTATCGTCGTCGACTGCAAGCGCGATGCCAACGCGAATGTCTTGTTGAACAAACTCTTCAAGATGACCGCCCTACAGAGTTCATTCTCAGTGAATAACATCGCTCTGGTGAAAGGCCGTCCACGCCTGCTGACTCTCAAGGAGTGCGTCAAGTACTTCGTCGAGCACCGCCACGATGTCACCATCCGCCGCACACAGTACGACCTGCGCAAGGCTCAGGAGCGTGCACACATCCTCGAGGGATTGATCATCGCCGTGAACAATATCGACGAGGTGGTGCGCATCATCCGCAACAGCCAGACGCCCTCCGACGCCCAGCGCAACCTCGAACAGCGCTTCAATCTCGACGAACTCCAGTCGAAGGCCATCGTCGATATGCGCCTCTCTCAACTCACAGGCCTGCGTGTCGACCAACTCCACCAGGAGTTCGACGACCTGCAGAAACTCATTGCCGACCTGCAGGAGATCCTCGACAATCCCGAGCGCTGCAAGCAGGTGATGAAGGACGACCTGCTCGAGGTGAAGGAGAAGTACGGCGACGAGCGCCGCACGGAGATCATCCCCTTCGACCACGAGTTCAATGCCGAGGACTTCTATCCCGACGATCCCGTCGTCATCACCATCAGCCACATGGGCTACATCAAGCGCACACCGCTGGCCGACTTCCATGAGCAGGGCCGTGGAGGCGTGGGAACGAAGGCCGCCCGTCACCGCGACAACGACTTCACAGAGTATATCTATCCCGCCACGATGCACAACACGCTGCTCTTCTTCACCCAGAAGGGACGCTGCTACTGGCAGAAGTGCTACGAGATCCCCGAGGGCGACAAGAACTCGAAGGGCCGTGCCATCCAGAACATGCTCAACATCGATCCTGACGACTCGATCAACGCCGTGCTGCGCATCAAGAACTTCAACGACGAGGAGTTCCTGAAGACCCACTACGTGGTGTTCGCCACCAAGCAGGGTATCATCAAGAAGACCCGTCTCGACGCCTATAAGAATGTACGCGCCGCAGGTGTCATCGCCATCAACATCAATGAGGGCGACGAGGTGGTAGGCGTTCGTCTGACTAACGGCCACAACGAACTGCTGCTCGCCAACCGCAATGGCCGTGCCGTGCGCTTCGACGAGAACGATGTCCGCACCATGGGCCGTGTCTCTACCGGTGTCATCGGCATGCGACTCGACGGTGGCGACGATGAGGTCGTGGGCATGGTCTGCGTCAACGATCCGAACGTGGAGACCATCATGGTCGTCTCTGAGAACGGCTACGGCAAGCGCTCCGAGGTGGAGGACTACCGTAAGACCGCCCGTGGCGCCAAGGGTGTGAAGACCCTCGCCATCACCGAGAAGACGGGCCGTCTGGTAGCCATCAAGGTGGTCACCGACGAGAACGACCTGATGATCATCAACAAGTCGGGCATCCTCATCCGCCTGAAGGTCGCCGACGTGCGCGTCATGGGCCGTGCCACACAGGGCGTGCGCCTCATCAACCTCGCCAAGAAGAACGATGTGATCGCCAGCGTCTGCAAGGTGCAGCACTCCGAGGATCCCGAGGAAGAGTTCGAGGAGGCTGAGGTGCTCAACGAGGAGATGCCCGCCGACATCACGGTCGAGACCCCCGAGACTGACCAGGCTCCCGAGACCGACGAGACCCCTCAGGAATAAGCCGACTATCAAGAATCATAAATCAAAATAAGTAAATTTACATTAACTAATTAATTTCGCTTATGAAAAAACTAATGATGATGGCAATGATGGTTGTAGCCAGCGCTACAGCCTTTGCCGGTGACAGTGACGCCTTCAAGGCGTTTAAGAAGTCGTTCAAGGGCCTTGGCTACGCAGAGGCTGAAGCACTTGTCAAAAGTTCTATCGACCAGTTCGCCAACGCTCAGGAGAAGGCTGCTGCCTACAACATGCTCGTCGACCTGGCCTACGATGCCTTCAACAAGCAGAGCACCATTGAGACCGAGAACCAACTGGCCAAGCAGATGGGCCAGCAGGAGAAGCCCATCGACAAGGAGTTGATGGCAGAGTCGGCTTACAATGCCATCTGCAATGCCATCACCTGCGACCAGTTCGACCAGCAGCCCAACGAGAAGGGCAAGGTGGCCCCGAAGTTCGCTGAGAAGAACGCCCAGCGCCTCTGGATGGGTCCCCGCAACGCCCTCGTCAATGCCGGACAGGAGGCAGTACAGGCCAAGGACAACGCCAAGGCCCGCAAGTACTGGGAACTCTTTGCCGAGAGCGATGAAGCACCCCTCTTCGCTGCCTGCGACCGCGGACCCCAGAAGCCTTTCTTCGGACAGGTGGCACGCTTCGCTGCCGTCTTCGCCTATCAGGACAAGGATATGGACAAGGCCCTCAAACTCTGCGACATCGCCATGAAGGATCCTGAGGAGTACGAAGGCTGCCTGAACCTCAAACTCGAGATTCTCGGCAACGACCTGAAGACCAAGGAAGACTCCGTGAAGTTCATCGGCCAGTTGCGCGACATCTATGCCGAGCACAAGACCGACGGCGTGATGGAGAAACTCTTCAACATGCTCTCCGCCACTGGCGACCAGGCAGGTGCCGACAAGATCCTCGACGACGCCCTGGCTGAGAATCCCAACAACTTCGTGGCTCTGGCCGACAAGGGCCTGGGCATGCTCAACAGCAACCCCGCCGAGGCTGCCAAGTACCTGAAGAAGGCCGCTGAGGTCAAGAGCGACAATGCCGCCATCCAGACCTACGCCGGTACCGCCCTCAGCGTGCAGGCTCAGAACACCGAGGATCCCGCACAGAAGAAGGCCCTCTATAAGGAAGCCATCGGCTACTACGACAAGGCCAAGGAACTCGATCCCGACCGTCTGAACAGCAGCTGGGGCTACAACCGCTACAACGCCTACTACAACTACTACGGCGAGGATGCTCCCGAGACCAAGCAGGCCGAGGCTGACTCGAAGTAAGATGTAAGTTGTAAGTATGTAAGTTGTAAGTGCTACCAACCCTATAGTCGCCCGCTTCCTATCTCAGGAGGCGGGCGATGCTCATTTTCAGATGGACGACCGCATCTTCTGGTAGACTCCCTTGTCAATGCGTTTCACGATGTTGTCCTTTACCAGTCGCGACATGATGACGTCGGCAGTACCCTTGATGCATTCATAATGCCGCATCACATCCTCGCGGGTGAAGGTTTCCGGCAACATGCCGTAGGCTATACTCGTCTTCTGGTAGTGTCTCTTCTCCCTGGTCGGGTCGCTGTCCATATTGTCATAGTAATGCCGGGCATACTCCCCGAAGAAAAAGTGCTGGCAGCGGTACTGGATTTCAAGCACCAGATCGCAGAGCCCCAGGTCGGTCTCGTCGATGGTGAAGGTCTTCTTCTCCTGCCATTCGTCCCAGTGGCGCATCAGTATGTAGGGAGCAGCGATGCCGATGCCGTAATAGCCGACGCGTTTCAGCAGCAGTTTGTCGGCCTTGTCGTCATTGATCTTGGCGATGGCCAGGCGGTCGCGGGTCCACTCCCAGATCTCGTCTACCAGCGGGTCTAACGGCAGCAGCCCCGACACCTTATCCAGTCGGAACGCCCATTCCTTCAGCCGCTCGTTGGCTGCCCTGTTTACCGTAGCCTGATGACGTGCCATCATCTCGAATTCATCGTCGGGCAGTTCGATCACCGCCAGGCGGGTGGAGAGTCCCGACCCGAAGTTACGCTCTGTCACCTTCCGGTGGAGGGATAGGGGAGTGCCGGTATAGATGAAGTTCCAATACACGTCGAACGGGCCGTTCACAGAGTCCACATTCTTATACTGCTGGTTGTCCTCCTCGTTGTGGAATGCCTTCAGTTCCATCGTCGACTTGTCGATCCACTGACCGCCCTTCTGGGCTGCCGTCGAAGAGTCCAGTTCCGCGTCGAAGGTGAGCATATGCAGGTGCATGGGCTTGTCGCCGACCATCTCCACGGCCTTGTTCATGTCCTCGATAAACACGCCGTTGGCCGTTCGCGTACCGTGAATCCTGATGATCACGTTGGGCTGCTGAAGGGCATCTTTCTTCTGTTCTTTCGACGAGGTGCCACGGGCCTTATAGTCCTTCTTGTACTTGTTGATGGCATCATTGCCCACCTTGTCGGAATAGATGATCGGTGCCGCAATCAGTTTGTAGAGCCTGCCGACGAACGACTTTCCGCTGCCCGGGTCGCCGATGATGAAGATGCTGTAGTTCAGTCTGCGTTCCTCCTCCGGACGGTGGTAGTAATAGTACCAGGTTCTGGTCATCAGCGTGCCGAAGAGGGCGGCACTGGAGAAGAGGGCGGCGGGATAGCCATTCCGTTTCAGTCCGACACACGCCTCCCTCAGACAGGGGTATTCATCAAACAGCGCCTCAATCTCCTGCCCCCACTCATCGTACAGGGTAGCCATTTCCCCTCCTGAGTCAGGCGATTGCGTCTTAATGGAGCAATCTTCTGTGCCCGTCAGGGCGGGGTGGTCTGAACCAGCGCACGTCTGGCCCGCGTTCAGACCCCCTCTGGCTCCCCCTGACTCAGGGGGAGAACTGAGCGCCCCCAACTCCTCCAGCGCCTGTCTGACAGCCTCCGGCTTCTTCCATCCATACCTCAGTCTGCATGCGCCCTCCACCGTAGCCTCCACAGGGTCGCCCTCGGCAATCAGGTCCATCACCCACTGCTGGGTCTTCAGCGCCGCCAGCACCTTCTTCGGTGAGTTGTCGCACACATAGCGCAACTGGTTGGCCAGACCGCGCATCTTCTCATGGCGGTCGCCAGGCTGGGGCTCTTGTCCGCCGAGCAGTTTCCTGATAATCTCTGTGACCGGTATGCCATGATAACTCAGTTCCTCAGCATTCTTCTGATCGCTGCCGCCAGCAACAGCCTGACTGCTGTCATCGGAACGACCACCGCCCACAGCGTCAGAGCCAGCAGCAGGTAGAGTGGGCTGAGTACGACCACCGCGATACTGCTCATCATACTTCTCTGCAAATGCTTTGTTCTCATACGTGTAAAGTTCTTCTTCGTCAATATATAGGATGTCATCCTCGGTGGTTATGAAGTGCCCCCGCGAGCCATCCTTGCATTTCTCATCCACCGTCACCCCCAGAAACTGCGCCATCTGGTGCTGGTTGTCGATCAGGTTACCCCATTCCAGCCGTGCCTTGAACACGATCTTCAGTCCGTCGCCCGATGCCGAGATGTAGGCCATCACGATGCCAATCTCCTTCAGGTCGAGGTGGGCGATGATCTGTTGCCAGTACGCTCTGACCGCCTGGCCGTCGTGGGTTTTCACCACATGGTCGAGGTCCATCACGCAGAGTCCGTTCAGACAGACACCTTCCTTCTGACGCCAGCGGCCGACAACACCCTTCTTGTTGGGCCGTTCCAGATAGTTGGCAATGAAGGTCACCAACGGCAGCGAGGTCTTCTTCCCGTCACAGAACGCCTCTACCTTCTTCTGGTCAGTCAGCTTATCCACTGCGGCTCGTCTTTCCGGCTTCAGCCGACGATACCAGTCCTTGTAATCATCTGTCTCCTGCCATTTCAGGTCAAAACCGCTGCCCTTGACCTGCCTGACTGTTGCCACCTTCTTGGCCACTTTCGGATCTCTCAGCAGCGAGTAGAGAAGTTGGTGGCCCACATTCTCTGTGGGCACACCGAAATACCTTTGATAACTAAACGCCATGTCATCTAATCATTCTTCGGTTCAAAACTTGTTCGAGTTAATGATCTTGTTGGCTTCCTGCGCCAGACGGAGCATGTTGCTCGTCATGAGGAACGGCTTGCCGGTGTCCAGCGTGAACTGTATCACCAACTGCTTCTGTTTCTTCCGCTGCCACACCTTCAGTTCGTCCGTGTCCTTGATGAAGAGCGTGTTGCTGGCTATCTGCGGTTCCTTCTTCAGCAGCGGTTTCAGGGCCTCTGCTGCCTTCTGCAACAGCGCTGTCGGGGCGTCGGGCGTGGATCCGTCCACATTCACGTGCAACGAATAGGAATTCTCCTTTTCCCCTTCGTTCTTGTAGAACGACACGTTCTTCGTTTCCTTCAGATACGTCCGCGCCGGGTGATCCTGATCCCGCTTCTGCACCGGTTCAAACGCCACATAGTCCGTGCCTTTCCACTTCAACAGCCGTCCTTCAACCTTCTCGTCTGGCTTCACTGTCGGTCTCTTGGTGTAATCAATCATTCTTTTCATAAATCTAAACTATAATCTTCGGTAATTCGTGTTTTATAAATTATTTCTGTGTTTCTGCGATTTGACTTGATGGAAGTCGCTCCAGTCTCTGCGCTTCATCGGCTCCAGTTCGTCGGGATCAAAGAACCGTCGGGCCTCCCACTCCCTGCGCTGCTCGAGCCCCCTCAGTTTCCGGCCTCCGGCATACACCCACTTCTTGAACTCCGCCTTGATCTCGTGCATCGAGCCGCCATTGCGTATCGTCTTCAGCAGCGTCGAGGTCTTCAGTTTGTAGACCCCGAGGTTGAAGGCGAAACTGACTAAGGCGTCGAACTGCGGTTGTGTGATGGCCACCTTCAAGTCATCGACAGCCTTCTCCACATCGTAGAGGTCGGCCTTCAGCAGGTGTTCCGCCCAGTACTTCGAGATCACATCCCCCGGTCTCACATCGGGCCCCGTGTGGCCGTAGCCGATGGTCAGCACCCCTGCCGGATCGTAGTAGGCTTCATTCCTCAGCCCCTCGAAACGCTTCAGTTGTTCAAAACAAATGTCACTAATTCTCATCATCAATTTCCTTTCTTATTCTTCAGCAGTTTATCAATCATTTCTGCGCCTTTTAGAGTCCAGACGAGATAGGTGCGCTCCTTATGTTTCCCGTCCTTCGAGTAGTAGATGAACAGCCGGTCCTGAGCCAGTCCGCGGCCTTCATATTCGGGAGTCAGTCTGTACTGGCCCCGTATCCATTTCTGAATGCCTTCGTCCACCAGAAACGAGTTCAGGTCCCTGGGCTCCAGATGGTGCACCTTGCCGATGTCCTTCGTGGTGATGCAGCCGTCGGCATGTTGGTTGTTCGACGTGAGCGTACGGCCTACGATACGCTCTGCTTCGTTCATGACGTCCTCGTCCGTCGCCAGCAGACGTCTGACGCAGCCTCGCATCATCCGCTCCTGTTCCAGCTGCTGCCAGCGGATGACCAGCCTGGCACGCGCCTCGTCGTTGAACTTCGTGGCGATGTAGAGACACTCCGTCTTCGTGAGAGAGTAACAGGGCAATGTGCGCCCCGTAGAGTCTTGGTATTCACTGAGCGCAAATTTGCGCCCAGCGGTCTTTTCCCACGCTGGCTCCATGTTTCGGATGGCTTTCAAGACATCCTTGTGCATCTTACCAGTCACCTGTGCAATCTCCAGCGATGTCATGCGCTGCGCACCCATCGCCTGTAAATTCTGAATTTCTGTCATTTTTTTAATCCTTTCTTCTATTGTAATTAATAAATAATGTGTTCTTTCTTCCCCTCCTAAGTTAGGAGGGGTTTGGGGTGGTCTGAACCGCCGCAATATCCGCCTCAGAATCTGCCTGTTCAGACCCCCTCTGGCTCCCCCTAACTTAGGGGGAGAAATAATTACTCCTGCCGTCCATTGTACCAATATGTCAAACAACGCCGTCAACCTCGTTTCGAACTGATTGACGATGCAAAGATACAACAGATTCAGATGCGGCGAATGGACTTTTTTCGTGCTGTCCGAAAAACCGTCCGACATTTCAGCGATTGTCCGAAAAACCGTCCGACATCGCCCTTTTGGCTTTGAAAATGCACTCAAATCACAATGGGGACAGTCCGGACAGTCCATGTCGTGATATCACTTACACTTACAACTTACATGTAAGTGAAATCAATATGTCTGTCCGTCCACTTACACACAGACGGTGGAGAAGTGGATGTAAATTCACTTAATACAATATATTAATATATATATAATATATATATTATATATATATTAAACTTTCTGCTTCAACGCCTCCGCAGACACTTACATGTAAGTTGTAAGTTGTAAGTGACACGCTGGGGTCGGGCACCTCTGTGTCGTGGAGCCTCCCGTCCACGCCAGCCGCCGGTCTCCCGTGTGCTCATGTAGTACGTCATGGGGTGGAATGCCTGGCGCGGTTGATTCCGATGCCTTCCACTATATGGCGCAAGGCATCAGAACGGTGCATGGAAGGCATCGGAACGAGTGGTGGAAGGCATCGGAACGAGTGACGGGAGGCATCAGGACAAATTGACCAAAATAATTTATAGTTTTGCCAAAAATTTTGATTAAATTGTTTGGCGGTTTCAGAAATAATTCGTACCTTTGTAGCGTCAATCCGGAACGACAACAGAGCGGGATGTAGCGACCCGGTGCAGTTCGCTATCAGGAAATCTAATACGATGAAAAAGAAAGGAAACACACAATGAGTCAGAAGTTTAAGAAAATTCAGAACAAGAACGATGAAAGCACGGCTTATGGCAAGTGGTTCGCCACGGCGGTGTACGATCTGCACTTCATCGAGACCGAGCAGTTGGCAGACTTCATCCAGACGCAGGCGAGCGTCAAAAAGAGTGACATCAAGGCCGTGCTCGACGAACTGGGCAGCGCCATGAAGCACTTCTTCGAACTCGGTCAGAAGGTGAAACTCGACGGCATCGGCATCTTCAAGGTCGGCTTCTCCAGCATCGGAACGACCGAAAAGGAGGACTGCGGCGCACAGACCATCACCACCCGCCGTGTACTCTTCCAGCCCGAGACCGAGCGCGTGGTCGTCGGCCAGAAGGTGAACAAGCAGGGCAAGATCACCCAGAAGTACGTCATCGCCAAGAGCCTCGTGAAGGACGTCGTCTTCGAGGAGACCTACGACACCTCTCTGCAGCCCGAGTCAACTCCCGGCGGCGATACCCCCGGCGGCAACGGATAGGTTTTCGGGGGCGCGGGGGCGCGCGGGTACGGAGGTACGAGAATAGTCTAAGCGCGGAAGTTCTATGCGCAGAGTTTTCTGCCGAAAGAGTAACCTCTTCCCCTCCTGAGTTAGGAGGGGAGCCCGAAGGGCGGGGTGGTCTGAAGAACGGCCAATGCAACAATCCGCGGTAGTTATAGCGCTTGTTCAGACCACCCCTAACCCCTCCTAACTTAGGAGGGGAAATAGATACTCTAAGGGCAGACCATCCGCCTCCTGAGTAATCTCGCGCCTCCAGCCTCAAAAGAGGCTGTCCCCCGCGCCACCGCACCACCGAAAAAAAGTGAACACCATGAAGAAACAACGTATCATCGAGTTAGCGGTGAAGGTTCTAGTAGCCGCGCTCACGGCCTTCCTGACGGCCATCAGCACTACCTCGTGCATGGGCTACGGCCCAGTGACGTTATAGGACTAGCCTGACATTCAAAGAGGACTGACAGCATCCCTGTCGGCCCTCTTTTTGGCAGGACACACTGGGGTCGGGCACCTCTGTGTCGTTCCCCCGTGTGCTATTTCAGCAACTGTGTTAATGCGACGACATCGGCGATGTTCACTTTTTTGTCTCCATTCACATTGGCCGATTCCTCTGTCACGCCATTAGGCTTGTTGCCCATGATGTATTCCACAAGGTCTCTCAAATCGTCTTGATTAACCTTGTTGTCAGAATTCACGTCGCCTTTCATAGGCGGTATATACTCTCCCTCCTCCATATAGAAGAAGTCCTTCCATTGGTCGGCTTCTTGGTAGACAGACAGATAACCTTTGGGAACGTTGAGTTTGCATTCCCATTTATTAATGTCTTCCAGGGCCTGGGATCCGCAGGCAGGCGCTTTTTTGGACTTGCTGGTAATCTGAACAAGAGCCGTGCAGTCTGAGAATGCCTCCTGGCCGATGTTTTCCAGTTGGGAGCCGAATGTGAAGTACTTCAGGCTTGAGCAACCTGAGAACGCCCAATTGCCAATGGAGGTCACACCGTCGCCAATCGTGACGGTTTGCAGATTGGTGCAGCCATAGAACTCGTTATCAGAGATCTCCTTCTCCTTATCTGTGATCTTCACCTCCCTCAGCGAGGTGTTGCGATAGAAGGGAGAGTAGCCGGAATTGCTTGAAGTCTGATAACTGATATCGCGGCCGATATAGACATAGTCCAAGGGGCAAGATGCGAAAATTGGGTTAGAGCCGTTTGAGCCCAAGGTCAGAGTGCTCTCACTGTCAGCAATGGTGACCTTTGCCAGGCTTGTGCAGTTATAAAATACATTATTGCCAATGGTTGTCACTGCCTGCGGGATAGTGATTGATGGCAAAGCACTACATCCGCTGAAAGCAGATTTGTCAATCGTCTCAACTCCATTACCAATCTTGGCTGATGTCATTGATGAGCAGTCAGAGAAAGCATAGGAACCGATAGAAGTAACGGCATCAGGGATGACGATACTCTTCAATTGAGAACAACTACTGAAAACAGATTCACCTATAGACGTTACATTTTGGCCTAATTCAGCGGCCTCTAATATCGAGCAGCCATAAAATGCATAATTTCCGATATCTCCACTCAGACTAAGTTTTACATCTTTGATGTATTTGTTCTGATAGCAGGTGTAAGGATTCACTTTCATAACGGTCAATGTGATTCCTTTGTTTGTGACAGTCTCGCCAATGTTAATGTTCTCAGCAGACTCACTATATATACAGTCAATGGCATCACATGTACGATCTGAAGGACTGACGGGCACATACCTGATCCCGCCAACATCGAAATAGGAACTCAGATATTTATATACCACTTTATTACTAATATTAAATTGGTCGTTTGACACGTAATTGACAGTTCCTGACGCATAACTATATCCTGATGGTGGCGTATTGGTCAGCCAGATGGTTTTCTTCAAGTTTGTATTTGAAAAAGCAGATGACCCTATCGATAACACACCACTACCAATAATGACAGAGGTCAGGCCGCTGCAACCATAGAAAGCTTCATAGCCGATGGATGTCACGCTGTTGGGGATGGTGACGGAGGTCAGGCCGCTGCAACCAGAGAAAGCAGAACCGCCGATGGATGTCACGCTGTTGGGGATGGTGACGGAGGTCAGGCCGCTGCAACCAGAGAAAGCATAACTGCCGATGGATGTCACATTGTTGGGGATGGTGACGGAGGTCAGGCCGGTACAATTATAGAAAGCCCATTCGCCGATGGATGTCACGCTGTTGGGGATGGTGATGGAGGTCAGGCCGCTGCAGCCATAGAAAGCATAATCGCCGATGGATGTCACATCGTACTTCTTTCCGTTAAATTCCACTTGGCTGGGAATTACAATTGCACCAGAAATGGCTTTGTTCGCAGAAGTAAGTGAAGCTGTATTATTCTCACCTGTTGTATAATATATCTTGTCGATTTCAAATATACTGCCTGCAACTCCTCCTTCACCAACTTCAACGTTTTTGGTAAAACTGCTCCATCCTGTTGTAGACTGGTAGGCCGACTTTGTGCCAACAGGGACAATCAATGTTACAGAGGTACTGCCAATATTACCTATTTCAAAAGGTGTTTTTATTTCTGAAACAATAGTAACCAAGCCGCTGCAACCATCGAAAGCATAATTTCCGATGGATGTCACGCTGTTGGGGATGGTGACGGAGGTCAGGCCGGTACAATTAGAGAAAGCCCATTCGCCGATAGATGTCACGCTGTTGGGGATGGTGACGGAGGTCAGGCCTCTGCAAAGCTGGAATGCTTTAAACGTTGATAATCAGCAATTTAAATCTTAAACGGTAGAAAAGTGGCCCCGTGTGTTTTCTACCTTGGCTTGTGAGGCAAGATTTAACGTATTTAACTTTCATAAACGTGTTGCAAAAAAGCTATTAACGACGTTCACCAGAACAGATAGTCCGTCTGGGGGCTGCCTATTTCCTGATGCTCTGCTTCAGCTTCAGAATACGACGCACGCTCTCGTCAATGCGCTGCTCTGTGATTTCACCGGCTTCCACTGCCTTGATTACCGCGTCGAAAGCCTCCGTGAACACCTGCGGGCCGAGCACGATGTCTACACCGGCCTTGATACAGCCCA
>Ga0310695_10003364_pt1 | contig 31575 bp, 57 predicted proteins | sample RumenRJG_04DNA_FD_203882 | JGI IMG/M metagenome (GOLD analysis project Ga0310695, IMG submission 203882) | Bovine rumen microbial communities from Lethbridge, Alberta, Canada - RJG_04 (v2) (version 2) | ecosystem: Host-associated > Mammals > Digestive system > Stomach > Rumen | place: Canada...
TTAGTTTTTTCATCTTCCTGCTCCTTATCCGCTTCTATGATTGGATCAATAACAGATAAATCATATTTAGTAATCTCCATTGAATTACCATCCCAAAACATATCAATCAATGTTTCTATATCCACAATATCTCCGTGTCCTTTTGGAAGAGGTGTACCATTAAGTACTGCGTTATCAACCTCTGTCCTGTTCTGCTTTTTCTTTAAGTCAAAGAAAGTATCTTCTGAAATTTCAACAACTAACTGCATCACTCCACCTCTTTCTTTACGATTGCTGAATAAGGAAATTGTTTTCCGTCAAACAAAACTACGCAATTCTTTTTGTATTCCTTTACCCTATATCTGCGCAATTCCTTTTCGGGTTGATTGTTCATTTCTTTGGCATAAGGATTCTTTACCCATATCCATACATAGTCTTTTGTCAGCTCCATCAATATGCTACTACCCATTCTTCCTGCTCCTTATCTGCTTCTATTACTATCTGTGCTGAATTTACCCTTTGTACTGAAAAACAAGGAACTTTATATCCACATTCTTCTAATGTGCAACCACACGATTTACCACAAAGTCTTTGAATTGCTTCATCTGCATCGACCAATCTTCCGTGTCCTTTTGGCAACGGTTTGCCATTTTGAATTGCTCCTACCACTTTACCTGTCATTCTTGCGCTCAGACCATTATTTATGCCATAAATACTATTTTCTTCTATTATGTCTTTGTAAGTCTCGTCCGACAATTCAATTACTATCTGCATCCTGCACCTCACTTTCTGCCTTACCAATTTATACATTTCATACTTTTATACATTTCATACTTGTAGAAATATTAAAAATGAGTTTCAAATGCCGTTCACAAAAAGTGCCACCCATAAATGAAAGCCCTTCGGGCTTTTCATACTGTATATCATAACATTCGGATTCCTGACAACCGGGCACACTGCATTTCTGAGGATGTATGATTTCACTTATCCTGATTCCTATATCACCACATCTTATATAACTTATGGGTTTATATACTCTCATGTCTTATTCTCACTTTCTTTCCTCTTACTACCAATAAATATTTCAGTAGTTCCATTTGGTTTATATGTAATATTAAGATAGTAATCATCTTTATATTTATCAATAACTTCCATCACAATATCTTTTTTAATTTTCTCTGCATACATAAATTCAAACATTATTATCCCTCACTTTCTGCCTTATACGATTCTTCCGTGTTTTTCTTTTCTTGCGCCTCTACTTCGCAAGAATTACATTCCCACTCATAGCAAAGTTTGCCTGTGTACGGACATTTCCCGTCAAAGAACTCTGCATCATAGGTTCGCTTCATTCCTTATCCTCACTTTCTGTTTAATCAATGCCTTTCTCATACTCTCCGCAAAGAGTGAGCTTTCACTGACGATCCGTAAATTTCAGTGGGCATGTCTCACTTTCTGCCTTGTACTTGTCGATAATCTTTAAGACTTCATACTGTTCTATATATTTGTCATATCCGTCAGAACCGTCCTCGATGTTCAAATATTCAAGTGCTTCTATCTCTGCTCTTATCTTGTCAAGAATAGACTTTTGTGCCAAACGTTCCACACGTTTTTTGTTTTCGTTAAACTCAATATCAATAAGACACGCATGATGATAACCGTTGCCATTTTCGTCGGGATTCCAAACCTCGCCACGCATAATAGGCTTTCCGCAATATTTACAAATTTCTAATTCACTCATTTATTCCTCACTTTCTGTCTATTCTATAAGCATCAGTGCTTTAAATATGCTTAAAGCAATGACAGCAGATAATAATGTTAAAGAAAGGGATAAATAATAGCCCCACTGATAAACAAAACTTAATACAGTTAATATTGGAACTGCCACGCATAATAAAGCCAATACTGCGCACCCTGCTACTTTTATTGCATACTCCATAATTATTCCTCACTTTCTGCCAATTATAAAAGCCCTCACCATATCGGATATAGTTACTCCTAAACCCATACTTGCTATAACTATACAAATCGCATTTTGAATAGATATTGTTATCATTCCTTACCCTCACTTTCCGGCAAACGCTTCAATTTCTTCAGCAGAATCCTTCTCTGAAATCTCTGCAAAATCTTGTCATACTCGCCATCTGTGATACATCCGTGAATATGAGCGCATACTAATCCGAATCCGACCTGCTGAACCCACTCGGCATCTTTACCATAAGTAAAGCCCTGATTGTTAGCCTGTTCTTCGTAAGTCTCGCACAATGCGCCGTGATGAAATTCTACTGTTGCCATGTTTATTCCTCACTTTCCTTTTCCTGTGGTTCAGCTTCCAATATCACACATTTTCTTATTTTCCATATATCTTCGGGATGATATTTATTATGGTATTCAACCGCATTTTTAAGATATTTGTCTGTCCTAAAATATCTCGTCTTTGCTGATGAACCTTTTACCCATTGAATTTCATCATTGCGATTGATAGCAACGTACATATATTCTCTTATCATTCTTCACCGCCCCTTTCCTGTGAATCAACAACATATTGCATCCGCAATACTAAAAATTTCCTTTAATGATTCTTCTGTTTTGGTATCTGAATATTCGTCAAAATGCATCTTCTCAATTTCACCACTCAAAAACTTTAATATCTGTTCTTTGTTATTTTCCGTAGCATCTATCCTTATACAACTATCCACAATTCCGTTAGTATGTTCGATATAAATAATCTGCAAGCTATCCTCATTGAACTGTGAAGGTTTAGCCAAGACAAAAGTTCCGTGTATGCTCCCTCTTTCACCTTCGACTAACAACTCACACTCAACATCGGGTTCAAAACAGTTAAAGAAAAAACCTGTCATATCATAAATTTCATAAGGACAATAACATCTATTTTCTAAATATTCTTTCATGTCTGCTATATCTTTTAGTTTCATACTCCCTCACTTTCCTGCATTTTTGCTCCGCACTCATTGCAATATTTGATAAATTGGCTTGAATGCGGATCATATTCTTTGCCACATTCCGAACATTTACAATGTGGTATGTTTTCTATGCACCACTTTGTTTCTTTTTGTTCATACCACCTTATCCAATGCCCTGTCTTTGGCTCTTGCTCTATTGCTTTGATTGTTGCTTTAAGCCATTTTTTATCGTTGAGGGTAAGATATGATACCGCACTTGGATAAGACAGCTCTTCCAAAATTGGCTTTATTTTATTTATAATTTCTTTTTCCGTCATTCTTCCTCCATTAACTTTATATATTTCTTATATCTGTTTATTTCAAGACCTAATCCATTTCTAACATCATCAAAGTATAAGTATTCTCTTGTATGTGGTTGCATCTGACCTAATACTTTATCAGATAGTCTTTTAGCCTCTTCCAATATTCTTATTATTTCATTTATATTATCTGTATTCATATTCTTTTTAGAAAGGACCTTACTGCCATATCTCACACTTCTCAGCAAGTCGCGGAACCAGAAGATGTATGGTTATTTAGATTCAGAAAAACTATGACAAACAACGCCAAAGGTGTGTATGCTATCTATCAGGTAAGAGTTTTATATGAAACTCTTCTCCATCTTCGGGATTGAAGTTATCTAAATTCTCCTCAATCTCATTATCTATCTCAAATTTTCCATCCCATTGCTCTAATATTGTTTTCATATCTTACAAGTAGCCTCTTCTATACCCTCTCTCACATCATCTATAACCTGCTCTCTATGCGTCTGAGGTAAATTGTGTGTTGCATAGATATATTCAAGAAGAAGTGTTCTCAGGTCAAACTTTGATATCTCATTATAATAGTTTGCTATGAAATTATACTCCTTTTCATCATCTAATGCCTCTAAAAACTGCTCTAACATCTTTTCTCCTTTCATCTATCTGTGCGCTTTGTTTGTTTCTGATTATATTGTATAGTAAGCTAAGTTATATTTCAACTGGAATATAATTAAACCTTACTATCTATATATTGTTCTATAAATGTAAGTATCTCCTCGTGTGCCTCATCTGCAAGATAATCATTTACATTAGATTGACCCTGTATCTTATCAGATAATACTTCTCCTGTATCTGGATTTACTATAGTAAACCAAGCACCTGATTTCTGTATGAGGTCATACTTAATTGCCACTTCTATTAAATCTGCGAGATAATCTATACCACTATCATATCTAATAGTGTAATATCCGCCTCTTCTATTACCAGGACAGGTCTTATTCTTTGACATTGTCATAAGCACTTTATTACCTGCGGGGCTCTCACTACTTCTCTTTATATCATCACCTTTCTCATCTATGAAACTGCCACGAGTAAACTGCATACGCACACTACATAAATGTTTCCAAGCTCTCCCACCAGGAGTCTTTATAGCTCCACCCCACATAGCACCTAAATCATCCCTTATCTGATTTATGCCTATGATTGTGCTGTTGTATTTCTTGCACATCATCACAGCTTTATCACCGAACACAGTAAGTGGCATTGATATGCCTGCATAGGTTTTATCTGCTACTGTCTTTTCCATAGCTTGTGCTGAGGTCATAGCGGCTATTGAATCTAATATGGATAATCCTACCTCGCCTGTATTTATCATATTTAATATTATTTGTAATATCTCTTCGGCACTTTGTTCCTCAGGTTGTAACACTATTAAATCATCTACATTCACTCCTAACTTTGTAGCCCATCCAACATCAAGTGTACACTCACTATCAAAGTATGCCACTTTTCTTGGCTTTTCTTTAACAGATTCCATCTGCTGAAAATTTGCTACTATATCTAATGCTGTAGTTGTTTTGCCTCCGTGCTCCTCACCATAAAACTCAATAAGTCTACCTGTAGGTATGCCTCCGTAAGTACAATAATTCATTCGAGGGCTTGTAAATGGGATACGAGTATATTCTCTTTTAGGTATACCGTACCCTACTATAGAACTACCGGCTTTTTTATTGACATTATTTATTACTTCACTTAATGTAGGCATACACACCTCCTATTTATTTACCTGCATCTGACTTAATGCGGTTTCTCCCATACGTCTACTTATCACTTTCTTTACAGATGATAATACTTCCTGTGCGGATTCTACCTTGGCTTTAAGAATTTTATAGGCTTTACTATAAACGATATTCACCACCTTCTCCGCTGTAGCATCTATTTCTGCCTGCATATTCTTATCCGCAACTGTACCCTTTGTGAGTAGTGAGCGGGCTACATTATACGCTTCTTTATATGCGGCCCTTGATAAATCATCTCTTATTCCCATCTGCTCTGCACCAACACTTGTAAAATATATAAGTGTAGATAATCTGAGTGCAAAATCATCAAGCTCTGCATCTGTAGGAGGCTCTTCATCATTACGAAGTATACCTATAACAAACTTCATATAATCGTCAAGCTCGTGTGAGTATATATCTATTATCTCATCTACTCTATCCTGGATAGTGCTGGCGTTGATTTCTACGCTGTCTAATAATTCATTTGATAAAATATCTGTCTGCTTATTCATATACTCTCCTAACTACTCCTGGCTGTTCTGACTCGTTTATTTAACTTTAGTATATCCATTACATAATCTTCACCATCACATAAATTCCAACCATCTGTATGCTTGCCATTATATATTGGATATACTGGTGAATCATCCATATTTACTCTGGCATCACATAGGTAATCACACTTACCTACTTGTAGAAGATGTACACATCCCCTACATCCTCTATCATACTTAATTATTTTTCCCATTTTCTCCTCTCTTTCTTAAATGCTTACATACTGTTACTATCATATTATATCATCCTCAGTATGCAATAGCATCAGGAATCAAAACAGGAAAAGAATTTTCCCATATCATAGTCAAAGAATACTCTGCGTTTCTCGCCAAATATCTCTATATGGGTAAGCTCTCGTTTATAATTCAACTCTTTAATATTTATGGATTTATGTGTTTGAAAATGACGTACTAAATCTTTTACGGATATAAATGCTGTATAATTGTGTTTTATAAACCATACTATTACACCTGCTATTATACCATCTGTCTGAGACTTCTTATATAAATCATCAAGCTGTGGTATATAATCTTTATGAAGTGTATTCTCCCAAGTACATTTACACTCTATGTAATACTGATGAGGATATTTATAGACAATATAATCAGCCGGCTGATGTACCCCTATATACCCATTTGTTGTATCATATAATCTCTGTACATCTACATCGGCTACTCTCAACATAGCTTCTGCTATACGCTTTTCAAAATCCTTACCATAGTTTGGATGGCTCATCATTTATCCTTTCTACATTGTATCTGATATCCACAATAATTACAGATGTTCTTAGGAATATCTTCTTTAGGCGGCACAATATTTCTTTCTACATAACCATCTACATCTGCTATATAATCTATTATGCCCTGTCTCATCTCATCTGTAACATCGAACATATAGGCTTTCTTATTACTCATATCCCTATCTATGTATAAAAATATAACTTTATTTAATCCCAATGATAATGAATATGTTATAGCCTGATTGTAGTGTTTCTTATCTACACCTGTCCTACTGTACCATTTATTACTTGTTTCTGTTTTAATTTCGAGTATATAATATTTCCCCTTATACTCTATAATGCCATCACACATAAAGGATATATTGTACTTCTTATTGTACAGCTTTGTCTCAGAACCATTCTTCTCTCGTACAACTATATCTTCAAGATTTCTTCCGAATACAAAATCTCCTACATCTACATATCTACAATCCATACCATTGTCTTGCATATGTGCTATAGCATCTTGTATTCTTATATGGGTATCTGTACCAGAATTTACTATGCCTATACTTGTATGAGTTGTGCCCGAACTATCATCTGTATCTGCACCTACTATCTGATAGTAAGAATTTCGTTTACAATTCATACTACTCGGCTTAAATGTCTGAGAAGGCTTTCTATTAGATTTACTGGCATTCATTTCAATGCTTCTACATAAGTCGTGGAGGAATTGCTCCTCCACTGACTCTGTATCATTAGCCGCATCTATAAGCCTTACTACTGACTTTAGACTATCTCGACTCATATTTTATTCTCCCTGCTCTGCTCTATCATCTACCGAAAGTGCGACAAACTGTTTTACATTACCCACTACAAATTTAAGACTCTGCTTTCCATACAGTATCTCCAAAAGCTCTGAAGGATATGCTTTCACCTGTGTCTTAAACAAATCTATATCAAGACAGCAGGTGTATGCTTCAAAATCACTACTCTCCTTATAAGGTATGATTTCTTCTCCCTTATCTTTCTTGTTAGATATCATTATGCCGTCTTTTGTGAATGTGAGATAGATACCATTCTTATCATAAGTATCCACAAACAATGATGCCCTATCAAGTATCTGCAAGAGTAATGACTTATCTATCTTACAAGAACTCGGGAAAGGCTCATTCAGTAATGCCTGTATTGCGTCTATCTTATAATCTTCTATACCGCTCATAGTTTTACCATACACTATAACGCTCGGTGTAGAGAATATCAAACTATCCTCACTATACTGCGCTGTTATATCTTCCTCTGTCATTACATCGAGCAAATCTATAAGCTGAGGTGGTAACAGTTTAGGCTCATCAAACATCTTGATATCTATGCCACAAATCTTATATGTATTGGTAGATACTATACAATCTCCCATATAATATCCCGAATAGCAGGTGTCTGCACTTGCTGAAAGAGCGGGCTTTGCTGTAGAAAGTACCATCTTAATTGTAGATAGCTTTGTTGTAATAGCTTTCCAATCAGAGGTATCAGCATTATTTACAGGATCAGGAAACTCTATAAGCTCTCCATCTTCATCATACGGAAGTTCTAATACATGACGTCCATTACCATTTACTACGAGCTTATCAAGCTGACCCTCTTTTGATACAAGCTCCAACTCTACAACATCACAGGTGAGTTTTGAAATCAGCTTGCTAAACTTATCTACCTGTACTACTACATAGAAATCTTCTCCGGGCAATTTCTCACTCACATACAGATAATTAGAATTATCTGTGGTTATCAGTGTAAGTCTGCCGTCTTTCAACTGAATTGCCATCAACTGCGTAATGAAAAGGTCTTTATTCATTACTGCACCCTTTGTTGCTTTTGCCACCATATTCTGAAATGCGGCTGTTTGAACACTTAACTTCATCTCTTAATCCTCCTTATATTATAAATTATTTAGTTTACGTTTACTCCATACTAATTTAGCCGACTCACTCATTTTTAATCTTGTTTCATTTGAAAACTTTTTACCTTTCCAATAATTATGCTTTCCTTTATTTGAAATACTAATTTTATGTAGTGTATCCTTTGAAAATTCTCGACCTTTCAAAGCACGACTTAATCTAACAGACTTTGTACCATAATTATTATTGTATTTATATGAACACCATTCCAGATTATCAACACAATTATTGGATTTATCCTCATCTTTATGATTTACACAAGGCAAATTATCAGGATTAGGTATAAACGCTTCTGCTACAAGACGGTGTACATAATAAAATTTATTTCCAATATATACTATAAGATATCCTTGTGATGTAAGTGACGGATGTAATAATTTTTGAGGCATATTTCTTTTACATAATGTACCTTTAACATTATATGTAATCTCTTTAGATAATCTTATGACATTACCTATATTACTTATTTGATATAAACCTTTACAATCTTTTATATCTCTCCATTCTTCTATCATTTTTTATATCTCCCACTTATTATCATTGGATAAGCACTATTATGGTCTATCTGATGATGTATTCTATAATATCTATCTCCCATCATACCTACTTTCACAAATGATGGACAGGCTAATATAGTGTACCAGGTTTTTTGATAAGTGCCTGTGCCTAAATACATCTCTGTCATACCACCCTCTACTTGCTGTGTTTCAGGCTGGTCTATCATTATAAAATCAAACGTTAGAAATATTTTGCCCCTGCTACCCTCTATACAGTAAGTGGTACAATCATCATTTTGGGTACCATTAAATGTAAATCTCCTACTTGTTTTACATATCCAACTATTCATACACTTTCGTCTAAATCTTTCCTGATGTAGTCTACTACCAACTCCACCAATAAAGTCTCCCGGCTGTCCGAATGCAACCGAATATATTTCTTCACTTGTCTCCATAAATTCCAAGTACGCTTCAAACACTTTATCCAAGTTGGCGAGAGAGCTTCTGTAGAGAACACCCTCTTCTTCCCATCTATATGGGTGACTAATGTAATCATCATCATACTCTGCAAAATATTTAAGCCCTAACCTTTCTGCTATATCAAAACAGGCATTTCTTGCATATACAGCACAAGCTCTATTGTCTGTGTTATCCATAGTGTCCATATATTTCAACACATCATCTTTTGAAAATACTTCTACATCTGGATAAATTGCTTGATAGTTAGGTAAATCCTTATCTTCATCATCACAGACTATTATTATTCTGCCTGTATATCCATATTTACGAAGTGTGTACCAAGTCGGCGTATTCTCTGCTCTGCCGTGGCATAATATCATTACTGCAAAATTGTTTAAGCTCATGTTTTTGACTCCCACAGTACATTTCAAATTCAAAAGAGTGGAGTATTCCCAACAGTATTAGTATCTGTCTTAGTTTCGACAACTGGTTCGTTTTTATCCACTGTCTCCACAATCTCAGCCGTCTCTCCTGTATCCTCTTCTCCCTCTCTTTTCTTATTTGCCACTTTCTTAGACTCTTTCTCATCTTTCTCCTTTTGCTCCGCAAGTATCCTCTGCTCTTTTAATATATCCTGAGCCTCTCTTGCTAAAGCATCCCTTTCTTTTTCTTCATCTATTAGCTGTTTCATCTTTTCAGATAAAGCCACATAACCATTTGCTATCGCATCATCTATATCAAGTATTACTAATGCTGACTCTTCCATAAGCTCTTGCATTTCTTTACTTGCGTGGGCATAATAGTCTGCTATCTTACTATATGTAAAAACTATATGTCTTGATGCGGCAAACTTTAAGAATTTCTTCTCCTCATCTGATACTCCTGACTTCTTTATCTTTGCTATAAGTTTATTATATTTTGTTGTGTCATAAACTGTACTCAATATAGGCTTAGTATTACTCGGTTCATATTGAGGTACCTTAATAGCTCTCGAATATTTTGTATCTTCCCCCATAGGCTTATTCATACAATCTTCAAATAACTGATTCATAATCTCTCCTTTCTAAACATTCACATACATATTATACTATATGGCATTAACATCTGCATCTGGATTTTCTAACATTTGAACTAACAATTTTTGGAAATGCATTATCTCTTTTTATTGATGCCATATACTTGTTTTTATATTTATATACCTTTAATTCAGTAGGTAAATACATAATATTCTGCATAGCTAATCTCACATCACTATTACTATCATATGTGTCTTTCATACCACCATCTGCTGTGGCTAATGGGACAATTTCTTGCTGTACATATGGTAATGCTGACATATAGCTTCCACATCTACCATAATATACTGCTGTTATTATATCCTCTCCAAACCAGGACATCCAATTTATCTTATGCTTTGTATTTCTAAACACAAAATTATATGGTACCCTATATTTCTGCATATTATCACTATCGAATGAATGTATACCTGTAAAATAAAATTGTGTGAATCCAAATCCTGTAGCTGACATATCACACTTCAACATCATATCAGTATATATAGATATAACCTTATCCATATTCTTAACATCTAATGATTTTAATTTTCCATCCTCTACATATCTGTATCTGAATTTCAATATATCATCATCGGCTATTATAAATGCTTGTAGACACATATTATCGGCAACACATTCACAAAAATGTTTGGCATATAATATACAAGCTCTATGATCCTCGTTCGTACCTGTATCAGACGCATCTATTAACTCCTGTTTATTGAATTGTAATACATCTTCATTAGGATAATTTTTGCGTAACTCATCTACAGTATCATCCTCATCATCTACTACAAAACATATTTTTCCTGTATATCCACTATTTCGTAATGTCTGATATGTATATTGTTTATCGGGTCGTCCGTGTGTGCATATAAATATCGGTGTAATCATTTATTAAGACCCTCTATTACTGATTTATAGCATAAATCCAACTGCATAAGTATACGCTCATATAACATATCTACCTCTTCTTCTGTCTTAGCGTCTACCATATTCCTTACTAATGAGGCTATTAACTTTACTTCAAAATCACCCATTTAATTTCTCTAACTCTCCCTTCTCATTAACTATATATTTATCTCCATACCATCTATATGATATATCAACATCACAGCTTATAGGTACCTCAAATCTATCTCCAGGTGCCTCTGACATTATCTTTGCAAATCTCTCACTACATTCCTTTACATTCTCTACAGGACATTCTGCTAATATCTCATCGTGTATAGGTATTAACATTCTGAATCCTAACTCTTTCAACCTCTCATCTTTTTGTAATGCTATCATAGCAAGTTTTGTCATGTCAGCTGCGGTGCCCTGTATTCGAGCATTAACTATCTGGGTATAATTTTTCTTCATTGTATTATCTGTAATGATTATACCATCTTCTATCTGCGCCTGTTGTAATACATGATTTCTTTTTTGACCCCAAGATTGCTTTATTCTTCTCATCCACTTATCAATAAGCTCATCAGGAATCTCATCGTACTCATCATCAGCATCATCAAAATTAAGAGGATCATCATCTGAATTGTGAGACTTCCATTCAAACTCATAATCAGGTAGAAGCATATTTGGAAATCTTCTTTTTCTTCCCCATAGTGTAGTCACATATCCTAAATCTTCTGCCATTTCAAAACTCTGTCTTTCAAATTCTGCTATAGCAGGAAATCCTTCGAACACATCTTCTTTTATCTTCTCTGCTTTCTTCTTAGTACAGCCTAACTGTTCAGCTATACTCTCTGCTCCTCTACCATAATTTATTCCAAGAAGTATGCTCTTTGCTTGTGCCCGCCTTTCTTTTCCATCAGGATTAGTAGTGCCATCTGGTCTAAATTCAAGACATTCTTCATATGGATATCCAAATGCTACTGATGCTATCTCTGCATAGAAATCTTTACCCTGTCTAAATGCTTCTATCATTCCTTCATCGTGACACATTTGTGCCATACCTTTAATCTCTTGCTGTGACCTAAGAATAGTCAGCGGACATAATCACATACTGCTTTCTAACCCTAACTGACTTTTTCATTCTTACATCACCCCCTCTCTCTAAAATAATCTCTTTGTTTCAGATTCACCATAAAAATCACTTGTAAATCTGCCATTATTATCACGTTTGCGATTATTATGATGCACCGATTGATGCTCACTTCTTGTAGTCAATACTAAATTCTCCGGTCGGTTATCTAATTTATTACCATTTATATGATGTACTATCTCATTCTCATTAAGTGGTCTACCGAGTTTCTCTTCCATAATATGTCTATGTATAAAATACCTACCCTCTGTAGTAGATATACACCAATATCCATTATATAGATACTTTCTTGGCTTTCTATTTCCCCCTCTTCTATTAGCTATACCTAAGTTAGAGACTTTATGTAGTATTGCAGATTGGCTACGGCATAAATAATCGGCACATCTAACTAAACCTAACGACTCATAATTAGATTTTAACCATTCAATATCCTCATTAGTCCACATCCTATTTGCCATAAATATATCCCCTTTCATAGCATATTTTGTAACACATAGAATATTATATCACATTTTTACAAAATATACTATAAAAAGATTCGCAGAGTATCACCACAATTATCAACCCTACTAACTTTTAACTTATCACCATCAATAACAAGTATATCATTAGCCATTACACTACTTGACGATATCCAACCCCTATCATCAGTTTTTATTTCAGTAAATTTATCCACCTCTAAAAAATCATCTGTGTTAAACTCTACTACCTTATCATAATGTGTGGCTGTAAACATAGGACGTATATCTTTACAATGACTGGGCAAATTCTGCATATTAGGACTATCTGAACTAAATCTGCCTGTATCTGCACCATATTGATTGAATTTACAATGTATTCTTCCATCCTTCTTATTAACACATTCGGGAAGTTTATCAATGAATGTACTTACTATTGTAGAGAATTCCCTATATGCTAATATGGCATCTGCTACAGGATGTTTGAGTTTCTTTAATACTTCCTCACCTGTACTTCTTGTAGGTTTCTTTGTCTTTTTGTCAATCTGACATTCTAATCCGATAATATCGTATAACAGCGCCTGTAATTGAGGCACAGAATTGATATTAATAGGATCATCAAAACGAGTATTACCTTGATAACTCTCAATTTCATCTTTGTATTCCTCACATAACTTATGAAAATACTCCTCTTTATCATCTAATAATTTATGATACTTTACCTTTAACTTCTCATTATATTCAAAATCAAATTCTATACCTGTATCCTCTAACTCAACTGTAGCATCTACACAAGGCATTTCTATATTAAAGAATACCCACGACACTCCATTCATACCATTTCTATCATCCATAGCACAAGTTGGATCATAGTATAAATACTTACTCTGATAATCATAATAATCTAATGTTACCTTAGGATCATATGCGGCATAAGGATATGCTGTCTTTATGGGTATATTCTGAAATGACATTTTACCAAATACTTCCTCAAAAGTAAATGCATTAGATTCGCCCCTTAATATATATTTTTGATAGAGTTTCTTTAGCGTATTGCTTGGCTCATTATCATTAAGAAGTCTTGCGGCTAAATAACAATCCCACCAACAATGTAGACGCACTCCTAAGCTATTCTTTATCATTCGTATATCAAATGTAGCATTAAACATCACAATCTTTGTTCCTGCGTCTTCCAGGCGCTTTAGGATTGAACCTACAAGCGCACTCTCTAACTGATGTTTAGCTCTCTGCCCTGTCACATAAGATATATGCTCTACAGGTATATATGCCCAAGTTTCATCATAAGTGTATATACCTACACCTACTACTTTATCTACTAAAGGATCTAATCCTGTTGTTTCCGTATCTATTGCGATTATTCCATTTGAAATTGCGTGGTCTATATATTCAGATAATCTCTGCTCGTCAGAGATTACTTCCATATACTGTAGATATTTTCCGAGATATTGATTTATAAAAGCATCCGCTTCTGCGATTTTAGATATTAAATTTGAACCTTTTTTACTACTTGCAGGTTTTGATTTTTTTGTTTTAGATATCAACTCGGCATCATTAACATTTAGTCTTGATGTGCCTATATCAAAGAGTGCTGGCATACAAATCTCCTAATAACAGCTTATTCCCAGGTTTATTAAGCTGGTCACCCACTTACTCCTGACAGGTGATGCTCCCTATTTAATACTCATCCTCTGCTGTACGTCTTGATGATGGTGTACGTCTACTTACACGGCTATCATCTTCTCTCCTATCCCTTCTTGTGGGGCGCTCATCTTTCTTTGATATATCCTCAAAATCACCGTGTCTAAGATAATACTCCATATCTTCTGCGGTCTTATCAAGAACTACTCCACCTAATACCTCAGGTATATCATCTTTTACATTAGCGATATCAAAGCCATCATCTTCTCCTCGCTTTTCATAAAGATTATACTCTGTCTTTTGGTCACCCTTTTTACCTACACGCTCAATCTCTGTAACAACTCTTGATGCATTAGGTGTATGCGATATGTAACTGGAGAGCTTCTTAAAGAAAGCTTTCCCCCTCTCCCAAAGCTGTACCTCATCTGCATCTATATTATAGAGAGGTATAAACAGCTTCGCATAAACTTTACTAAGCTCAGGATCCTGTCTACCCTCTGCACAGAAAGGACATACATCTACAGGCTCACCCGCTTCTCTGAGGCAGTTCACATATCTATATCCATCACCTATAGGTACTCTGTGTACTGCATATCCGGGAAAGTCATTCATACTGTCACCTAACAGATGTACAAATGCTTTGTCTCCATCGTCTTTTAACTGAAAGAATGATCCTCTTCCTCCGCTTGAACCGTATTTGTCGGCATCCTCATAACTGAACCGTGGCATATTACTTTTCCTCCTTATTTGTGTTTTCTGACTTCAATGCCTTTATGAACTCCTTCAGATGAAGGTCACTCATTATATACTTATGTTTGAGATTAAAGTTATCGTGGTACTCATACTCTGCACCGTATGTCTTTGGCAACTGGACTTCATTTCTAACGAATATCACATATCTAACCGTATCTTTATTCTCAACATAGACTTCCATATTGTTAAATTTGCCCATCTTGACTGATATTCCTTTTGTCTTGCCGGTTATACGTACCTTACAATCAAGACCTAAACTCTCAGTGGCCTCTACTACTGCATCCATTGTCTGCATACGAAGCTCGTGATGTTCCTTATCTGTGAGGGCCTTATCTTTCTTATTAGATACGGGCTTATCAGACTTCTCTTTTACAGGCTTAGTCTCAGGCTTCTTAGTCTCAGGCTTCTTTGTATCAATCTTAACCTCAGACTCTCCGTCTTTCACTTTACGCCAATCACTTCTGAATGTGGAATACATTACGATGAAAGAACTTCCATCATCTGCCTTAAAGATTAACTGCTTGTGCTTCTCATCACGTTCTTCGAGTATTCCGGTTTTCTTGTTCTTCCTATTCTCGTACCGCTGACCTATAGTTCCGACTTCTCTCTGCATAGCTTCTTTTACTGACATTTTTGTTTTCCTCCTTTTCTGTCGTTTGTGTGTTTGCTGTTGCTATGTTAAATATACAATAACATAAATATTTTCATTTGTAAATAGGATTTTCTATTTTTCTGAATAACCATTATAATTCATTTCTAAAGGTAAATTTCTTTTTCTTTTTCTTGTCATAGTATATTTATCTAAAATATCATCTATATTATTAGTGGTATTTAATTTATTTGTTGACTCCTTCATCTTTTGTGTGAGTCTATATGTCTTTATCTTTAACTCCAAGCTTATCTGTAAATCTCTATCCTCAAAATATTTAGCCTGTCTATTTATATCATCAAGGTCTTTATTTATTAAAGAGCCATCTAACATATAATCTATATGATTAACTATATTAGGCTTGATGTTTATTATATCATACCCTAAATTATTTTCCAACATAAATCTTCTAAAAAATGAATCGTCATATTTATTTTTACTTATCCATAAAGCATATTTAGGATCATCTATTGCTACAGTATTAAACCAGTGAACAAACTGTAATGCTAATCTATTAGGTATGTAAATACATTGAAATGAATACCACATATTTTCTGCATCTACTTTTCCATCAGGCTTCTCCTGTTCCTCATCTATATCCATACACATACCGCACATAACTGAGTTATTAGCTTGCCTCGTAATCTCAGCAAAGTTGTGTGATATCATAATATCATCCTGTATATGCCAAGTACCTTTATCATCATTAGGCATCATACTTAATGAGTTAAGGCACGAAACAAGATTTCCATCATTTCCATTATCAACATACATTTCTAATTCATCTACTTGTATTCCTTGTGATAGCATAGATGGTATTAGAAAATTATTTATATACCACAATCTACTTGGTACTGCATGAATAAAATATCTCATAAAACCTCCCAATCTAATATACTTCTTCTAAATTATTATATGTATTGGTTTATTATCTTTTGTATATCCTCTTTTTACCCATAAAGACATACATGATTTGGTTATTCCAAAATATATTGCACCCTCATTTAATCCTGAAAATTCTTTATCACCTATTCTATAATGTATTCTTCTATATTCTCTCGGCTTATTTGACAACGCATCACTTATTTTTTGTTTAGTGGTTTCATATCTATGTTTTGATTTCCAATAACCTTTATTGCCTTTATGACTATCTGATAATTTTTTTCTATGCTCATCAGAAAATTTTTTACCTTTATGGGCATCACTTATTTTGGCTCTTGTATCCTCGGATAAAATTTTACCTTTATTACTTTCACTAATCTTCTTCCTTCCCTCATCAGTTAGTCTATCACCTAATCTCCTTCCTTTATTTGCCATACTTATTTTCTTTTTATGTTCATCGGATAATTTTTTACATTTATTACCCTTGCTTATTTTTTCCTTTGTTTCATTAGAATGTTTTTTACCTAAATGTGATATTCTATTTCTATACTTCGATTCATCTGTATGTTTCCTACCATACATAGGGTGATTCTCTCCACTAAATCTGGCAGTTTTACCTCCATAAGATAAATTATATCCTATGTTACTATCTGTAGAATTATATTTTGATATCCAATAAATTTCTCTTTCATCCAAACTTTCATAATCTTCACACCACTCTATAATTTCACATATGAAATTCTCTATATGATATTTATGTATAGCCTGTCTTAAAATATATCCACTGCCATAATATTTGTTATCAAATTTATCGGATTTATGTTGACCTATATATATTTTTCCATTTATTAAATTTGTTGTCTTATAAATATACCCTACCATATAAATACATCCTAAATATTTCAATACATTGTGTATATTTATTATATCCTAAATAAAATCTATTGTCAAATTTATAAGTTCTTCATCCAAACATTCACCTGCATCTTTTCTACCTTCAGGCCACACCACATCTAAAAATAATTTTCCTTTAACATTTTCTCTAATTCTGCTCCTTGCTTTTATACCAGCCTCATCAGAATCTGTTGCTAATATAAATATTCTATTTGGCATCTCGGTTAATTGTTTAAATTGTATGGAATTACCGAGTCCGTTAAGAGCGCATGAATATTTACCAACTTGCCATAATCGCAAAGCATCTATCATTGACTCTGTTATATAAACTTCGTTTGGAAATTTTTCTAATTGATATAACTCATAGATGCCGTAAACTTCTTTGGTTACTCCATTAGGGTAATGAAAAAATTTAGTTGTGATACTTCGTTTTGCTACAAACAGACACTTACCATTTCTATTTTTATTCGGAAAAGTTATCATTTTATTATCCAAATCGTACCCAAGGTCAAATAGCTCAATAATGTTATCATCTGTTATACCTCTCTTTTTCCAATATGGATGATTCCATCTATAACTATCTAATTCTTCTTCGGATACATATCTATACCTTTTGCTATCATTATTATCCCCATTATACATATTAGATATTGCATCAATATCTCTACTCCTATTAATATCAAACTTAACATTTCTATCCTCCACTTCTACAGAATAAAAATTCTGCATTAACCACTGCCATCCAAATGCACCTAAATCATTTCTGCCAAAACAATTAGATATAAACTCTGGCAAATCGTGAGATTCTCCACAGGCGAAACAATGATATACTCCTGTGTCTTTCTTTATACCAGCTGACGGCTTTTTCTCATTACCATCTGAATGGTATATGCAAGTAACTTGTACATTAGATGGACCGTCTTTTATGTCGTGCAATAAATCTATTTGATTTTGCCTTAATTGTTTTCTAAGCTCGTGTAATATATCAAGTACATCCGCATTAAACTCTAATTTGTGTATCTGCATTAATATTCATCCTCTAAGTTCTTTTTTCTTCTTTTCTCTTTAGATATTGTTGCTTCTCTTTTAGGTTTTGATTTTCCACTTTCATTATCTGGCATACTTATATCATCATCAGATACGGATACAAATTCTCCTATATCTATATTCCATTTATATCTGTATGAATTTCCCATTACACCAGCTCTCATTTTCTTATTATCCATAAGTAAAAATGTATCTCCATTATCATCTTTGAGCTGACGTACTGCATACACTATACTGGCATTCTGTGCTATACCATCACTATCTCTTATATTCTCTAACTCAGGTGTATCTTTACTATCTTTTTCTACTATACCGCCTCTGTTAGCTTGCACTACTACAATTATTGGTATATGTAATTCTGATGATGCATCCATTAAATCTTCACTTATGTTTGTAAGGGATATTGTTTTACTATCACCCTTTCTATATCTCTCATCTGTAAGATATGTTATACCGTCTATGAATAGTGCGTCTAATTTTCTTGTCTTTGCCCAATTCTTTAACTTTGTTACTGTCACTTTTCTTGCAAAGTCTTTTGGTCTTGTTACAAATAATTTACCCTTTATATCTTTCACGCCCTTTGCGTATTCTGCATAATCATCTATAGTAAATTCATCATTGAATCGACCTAATCTTACTGCATTGTTTGAGATATGTCCGTGTAATGTATCAAATCTATATCCCAAATCTTTTGTACTCATTTCAGGTGAAAAGTATCCTGCTCTATATCCTATCTCTGCAATATATGTAGCTATCTTTTCAGATACCCAAGACTTACCCATATTAGTACGAGCAAAGATAACAACTAATTCTTCACCTCTTTGCAATCCATTTATGTCTGCATCTATTTCATCGAATCCTGTTGGTATAAAAAATTCTGATTGGTTCTGATTTATATATTCTGATTTAGATACCCTATCATCTGTAAGCTCTATTATCTCCTCATCACTAATAGAATAATGAGGCTGTAATTCTGTATCTAACTTTGACTTGATAAACTCAACTGCGGCATTACTGTCTTGCTCAAACATCTTGGCCGCTTCTTGAAATATAGGAACAGCTTTTGTGAATAATCCTGTTTCTCGTAAACTATCAATGATATACTCATCTGATTCTGTAACCTCGACAAGCTCAAAATTAGGAAACTCTGACCTAAATGTAAGCTCATCAGGCATTGTCTTATATCGTTTATAGTGGTCTACTATAAAATTGAATTGCTGTTCATAACCTGTAAATAAATCTTCGGTTAAATTATTATCTTCTATGAATGAATAATCCTTCTTTGCAAGGATTTTACTTATTGCTTGTACTTGTATTATCATTTACTGCCCCTATAACTACTTCCTTTTAATTCTATTATCAATGATTTCTCCCATATCCTATCTGCTAATCTTGGCCCTAATAGCTCTTCCATCTTCTCTTTGCTTGTTATGTTTGTAGTATATATGCAAGGCAAATGGGCAAACACTCTCGTTTCTACTAATGCATATAATATATTGTAATCATAATTCGACATATGTACAGCGGAAATATCATCGAATACTGCAAATTCCGTTTTCTCTAATCTCTGATATAATTTATATGCATCATCATTTCCACCAAACTGCTTCATCTTTACAAGAAAAGGAGCTGTCTGTAAGAATATGCCTATATCAAATAATCCTCTATCTAACTCATCAGAATCTACACCCACAAATCTCGGCTCACATATCTCAAAATATGTAAGAAGTAGTTTTAATGCCCACGATGTTTTACCACATCCTAAATTCTTTCCACATATAACTATATTATTTATCTTGTTGCCTAAAAAATCATCGAGATTGTTTCGTATCTTATTTAGTCTATCATATGTAGCAATATCACACTCATCGGGTATAAGTTCATCCTCTTGCCATTGATATTCAGGCAATAACGACATACGCAACATCCTGATATCTGATTTAGATAATTCTCTATCTTCATCCCAAATAGAAAAGCTCATACTAACCTCCTTAATATACTTTTGCTCCGGCAGCCCTTTTTGCATCTAATCGTTTCTGCGCCTCTTCTCTATTTCCTGTTATTACTTCATCAGCTAATGGTTCGTGATGCTGTGCTGTAGTTTTTACTCTATTCACCTGCTCAAATTTATACCACTTGTTATCTATGCTCTGCTGTACTATATCAGATATTTTATCTCCTGATGATTTTGCTATCTGCTCTAATGCATTTAATTTAGACCGCCATAAATCTAATGATTTAATCTTTCTCACATCTGTACCAGATGATGCCCATAAGAAGTATTCTCGCAATAATTCCTTTTCATCTTCTGTATATGCTCTTTTATCAATCTCGCCTAAACAATTATTCTGTAATTTTTCAGCGGGTGATAATTTCTTTTTATTCTTTTCTGCATCTATAACTTCACCACTATTAAGTTTATCTTCTAATACTTCGTGTTCTTTTCTAAAGTTTCTCCGAGGATTTATTTCAGATATATTATTAGAGAGCTCCGGTTCCGGAGCTTTTCTTATATTTAGTTCTTCTTTATCTTTAGTATTTCTTTGTACGGGGTTTTCAATATATTGCGATTCTACATACTGATTTTCAGTATGTTGAATTGTCTGTCCTTGAGGCTGTTCAAAAATGTCATATATGTATTCTATTTGGGATCGTACAACTATTCTCTCCCCTCTCTCATTAGTATAAGATTCAGGCATAAGTTTTAATCTCTGCAAATATCCTAATTCTTCTAATTCAGATAATCCTGAGCGTATAGCATCATCACCTTCTTTTAGACATTGTTTCATACCCTCTAATGAGAAGTTCCAATCATCATCACATGAGAGCATCCAGGTTAATAATCCCTTTGCTTTTAGTGATGCATCTTTATTTCTTAATATATGATTATTGATGATGGTAAAGTTTTTTGTTTTGTTTACACGAAAGATTGACATATAATATACCTCTTTTCTTTTAGAAATTAAAAGCTCGACTTTCAGATAGTGCCGTATCTTCAAGTCGAGCCCTGTTGGCTGATACTGTATGTGTCAACTGACACCGGCACGTATCAGCCAACTTAGTCTTACACTAAGACTAAAATTTTGTGTAATGATAATAACACACCGAGTTGTTATATGCAAGAGGATTATTTGAAGGTATCTACAATATCTTTAACCTGCTTATCCACTACATCATTTAACTCATTAAATAACGCATCATATTCTTCTTCCATATTAACATCTGAATCAGGTATTGAGCGTTCTTCTGATGCCTCCACAGTATAGAAATTATCATGAACCTTTATAGCACTACGAGAAGTAGCTGTTATCTTTACAGGTTTACCTTTAATCTCATAACTCATTTATTTTTACCCCCTCTGATTATTGCTAATATGATTACTACTGCCATCTCTACAAAGATTGTGCATAATATTCCTGCTACAAAAGGATTTAACACCATATCAACCTCCATTCTTTATATTAAGAACATATGTTATTTTTGTATTCTTATACTTATCAAGCTCCTTAACATCATCTTCTGAGAGTTTCTGGTGATATATGGCGGATTCGAGTGCATCATAATCCACATATCTTTTAGTCTTAACAATATCACCCTCGTGACCTTTAGACATAAGAAACTCTATAAGTTCATCCTCATTAAATGATTCTGACTTCCTTTCAGATAATGTGACAGTACCTGTACTACAGGATGCACTTGTTAAATGTTTACTCGTCATAATCTGTTTTATTTTAGTGTTTCCAGAAGCTGCCAGGTTCTTATATTTCGCTTCTAATGATTTATTGTCTATATAGTCTGCTACTAAATCACTAAGCTCGTCCTGGTTGATTTCGGTCGTTTCTGTACTATCATCAAATATCTTTCTTCTCATCTTACTTCCTCCTATTAGATTTGATTCTTCGCTGAGTAATATCACCCATAGTACCTTTTCGGCCTTTAACTATGGAGTTCTTAAACTCAATAATTTTCCATACATCATCTGTATTCCAATATCTTGTTCTGTGGGGTCCTTCTTGTGTGTAGTTAGGTAAGAGTTTTGCTTTTGGGTCTTTTGGGAAGTGTTTTTTGAATTTGTACCATATATTGATTGTCTGAACGGATGTGTTTATCATACAGGCAAGTTCTTCAATGGTAACTTTATTCTGTTTCATAATACCTCCTTTCTATGATAATAAGTAATCTATCATTTCTCTCCTCTTTCCTGCTGGTAATTTACCATCTACGAATAAATCACTCATTTCGCCCTTTTTCTTTACTAATTTCCATATCTTTTCATCTATAGTATCTTTGCACATAATATTATAGATGGTGATATTATTTTTCTGACCTACTCTGTGAGCCCTATCTACAGCTTGCTCATACAATGCTTCTGACCAAGGGTGATCCATAAATATTACAACTGTTCCTGCTGTGAGTGTAAGTCCTGTACCCATTGCTCCAATGGTTCCTGCAAGAATTTTAATTGTTCCGTCCTGAAAAAGATTAACTGCATCTACTCTTTCGCTTTCTTTTGTTTGACCTGTTATGCAAGCCATTTTATATTTTTTAGATAGTCTATCCCAAATAACATCTGTTATCTGTGTCCAGTTACTAAATATAATAATCTGTTTTTTGTTTTCTACAGCATCCTGTACTATCTCTTCCATTCTGTCGAGTTTAGCGGAGCATTGAATTTCTGATGATAATATTCCCGTATATCCTGTAGCTTGTCTAAGTCTTATCATTTCAGCGAGAGGATTAGGAGATACTGATAGTATATCTATATTAGCTTTAATATCTGCCTTGACTTCCTTGTAGATAATGGCTTGCTTAGGAAGCATTTCTACATAATCATCTATATATGTCTTTTCAGGTAAGTCTAATACATCATCCTTCAATCGTCTTAACATTATCTGACTTAATTGATCCTCGAGTTCTTCTGTATGTACATATCCTACTACTTCATATCCGCCATATCCACCCATTACGCAATAATATTTTTTGAATGAATAGAACGAATGTTTCTCATAACCAAGCCATCTTAATATGATATACAAATCAAGAGGCGAGTTCATTAAAGGAGTTCCTGTCATAGCAATCTTACATTCTGTATCTAATGAAATAAATGCTTTTCCTTGCTGTGATGCTGGGTTTTTCATCTTATGTACCTCATCACCAGCTATCATATTTATCTCATTCTGACGCATCCAGGACTGTAATCCTTGTGTTATATCATCGTCTCTTAGAGTTTCTACATTAGTAATAATAAAGTACGCTGAAATCTCATCCAGGTGCTCTACATCATATAGCTTATCTTTATTAGAACCTATATATAGCTCGTTTGTTTTCTTCTTTACTCGCTGACCTAAAATATATGATTCTTCATTAGAATGTATTGATACTTCATTTCTCCAATTCCATTTCAAGCTGTTTACGCCACATATTATAAGACAATGCTTATAGCCATAGAATTTCTTATACGCACAAGCAATATCTATTACCTGTTTAGTCTTGCCTAACCCCATTTCATCACCGAGTAGCCATTTAGTATGACTCATTCCATAATTAAATCCTTCAATCTGATGTGAGAATGGAGTAGTCTTAAAATCAAATTCATCTGCTGTATGATAAACTTCAGGAGATAAATCTACATATCTGCCACTGATATCAAATGCAAAATTTGAAAATTTCTTTAATAATAGTGCGATATCTTCTATCATTATCTCCCATTCTTTAGAGCCTTTAATCCAGCTTCTGTTTCTGAAACTCTTTATAAAGTTTACTATGTCATAATTGAATGGAAACGACACATAAGCTGAATAATCACAGCCGGGCATAAATCTTGCTTTTCTGATTTTGATTGTTATTGTGTGCATTGTGTTTTCTCGCTTTCTTCGTGATAAACATACAATAACACAATTAAAAAAGAAAGTCAAGAGAAAAGACAGTCCCCGTTAGACTGCCTTCTCTCATTTCATGTTGTGATATTAAATTGAAGATATTATATCACAAATCAAAGCTGATGTATAGCATCCTGCATCATATGTTTGAATCTCTCTATAGATTCCTCATCATAATGCCCGCTATATCTGTTTGAGTTTTCATAACTCCTATCATAGCTTCTATCATAACTATTGTTATTATAGCTTCGATTGCTATTATTATAAGAAGCTCTGCTCTCATTGTATCTGCCATCATTATCTCCATCACGACCTCGCCTACCATAGCTATAATCGTAACTGTCACGACTATGCTTACCATTAAACTCATATCCGTACTCCTCTATCATTTCATTTCCTAACATAACCTTATCAAGGTTCTTGATTGAGTGGGTTAGAGTATCAATAAGCTCAAGGTCAGAGGCAGTCATATCTTCTTTCTTAGCTACCTTTTCGAGTTCAGAACAGAGATTCTCACGGAGGCTTTCAAGTTTCTTCATATTATCCCCCTTTCTCATGCAATACGCTGTACTACAAAATTGGCGTTCTGCACGTTAATAGCCGGAGCAGTACCCGCATCTGTAATCTCAGAAACATTTTCTATGGATACATTAAAGCAACAACCTCTCGGTACAGTTACCAATGCGGTAGATGTAACATTAAAGTATTCATCTACTGCCGCAGGAGTAACTATTGCCCTGCTTGTAAGCACAGGCTCTCCATCTATAGCCACGGCTACAGAAATAGGAGAAACATCTGCACCTTCCGGTATTGCTATGTTACCATTAAAAGTCACCTGATATCTTGCGAAGCATGATGTTGGGCAATTAACTATGCCACGAAGAGTCACAATTCCTGATTCGTTTCTGTGAATCACATAGCCTTTACTGCAAGGTATTGATGTATTCAATACAACTACCTGATTAGGCTGTACTAATTGAACAGGATTATAGGTAAACTCTGCCATATCACACCTCACATTCCGCAGCCACATCCATATCCCATATTCTGATTGCAGGTGAATATAGGGGTTCTGCCATAAACAGGAGTAGTAGGAACAGGACAGCTATTAAGTCTGTTATACAGAGCATCGACCTCATCATTAAGACCCTGCTGGAATGTAGCTGTCTGAGCGGCCTGTGATGCATTAAGTGCCTGCATATTGAGCTGTGTTCTCAGATTATCATTCTCCCGCTTGTAACCATCGAGTTCAAGCTGACAGAGCTTATCAAGAATAGCCTGTGTCTGAGAGGTGTTATTTGATATGATATCTCTTACACCTTCATTCAGAGCCTGTCTGTCTGCACAATTCTCTGTAGCTATTGTGTATTTAAGGTCTGCTGATGCAAGCCTGTTATCACAACAGCACTGTGCTAACTGAGAGGTTACATTGTTGAAACCCTGATTCATAGCTGTCTGACCTGCAAATGCTGTCTGCATATTTGCTATCTGACGAGCATTAGCTCCCTGCTCTACGCCTGAAAATCCAGTTGCGAGGGACATCTGAATGTTGCTTCCGGTATCACAAAGCTGAGTAGAGAGATTAGCAATACCATCTCTGATAGATGTGATACCATCATTCAGCATAGCATCACGGAAACCATTGTTGGTGTTCTGATTGATTCCGTTCTGACCATTTAACAGCCAAGGGAAATCATATCCGAGCTGATTTCCTCCGCCGAATCCGCCCCAGCCACCAAAGCCGTTGCCCATAAGTGCGAACAGAAACAGTATAACCCACCATCCATCCGCACCAAATCCGAAGCCATTGTTTCCATAACCCCCACCATAAGCAGGAGCTACCGGCATATACATGCCATTTCCATTCTCTGACATCATAAGTGTCTCCTTTCTAAAAACTTTATTTGTACCCTTGCAAGGTTAGTACCTAAAATTTGAAACCCATTTTCTGTAATGTTCCGTACAGTTTATTAAATGCGCCTTGATTCATCTGACCATTATTCAATAAATACTGCACGGCTGAATGAGGATCCTGCTGATATTCAGACGGTATATTGATGTTCTTACGCATAAGAAAATCAAAAGGATTACTCATAAAAGATTGAAATTGACCCTGTGTAGAATTATTCTGAATGTCTTGATATATTTGATTAGCCATTCTGCTTGCCTCCAGCTTTATTCTGCGTATTTAAGCTCTCCATAGTAGATAACTGTTGTTTAAGTCTATCTATTTCTTCCTGTAGCTTCTTGACTTCATCCCGACTCGCTAATTTAGCTGTGTCATAGTCTCTATTGTCGTGAGATTCCAATTTCATAGGTTCTTCTACTACTTCTGAATATGAATATTTCTTCATAGTAGGCATACCTGACATATCTGCTGACTTAATAAAGAAGTTCTGACCCTCTGAGTCCATAAGTAATACTGAATTTCCTGATGCTACAGGATATGCTCTTGCGCCTATCTCACCCTGCACCCATATTATCCCTGTGTTCTGAGGATTAATCGGGGTCTGCATAGGTGTCTGCATCTGAGGCTGGGCATAACTCTGTTGATAATTCGGTTGAAAAGGTGCATAACTCTGTTGATAACTGTTGTAGTATGGCATAACTTATTCCTCCTTTTGCCAATAATATAGTGGTACTTTATCTCCTGAATCCCACGAATCGTAATAATCACCATTAACTATTGCGACTGCGTGGGTACCAGTTCCTAAAACATATTTGCCATTAGGATGTTCTATGCAGAAATCTTTTATTGTATAACAATGAGGACAAGTATCTGGGATAATATGTCTTGTGAAGCCTTCTGATTTTAACTGTGAGCCCCATACATCATCAGCAGATGGCATATCACGCATAGCAAAACCTCGAAGTGCGAGTTTAACATATGCTGTGTCCCAATCTGAATCTGTTACTTTAGAAAAGGCTCGTACAGCACAATCTCCTATATTCTTATGACTTGGATTTGGATTAAAATATATGTAACTCATAGAATTGAGTTTAGACAAAAAGAAAGACTCCCACGAGAACGTGGAAGTCTTAATAGAGTATCAATTTTGTATCATTAAGGTTCTATATTTGGTTCTGTATTATCAGGCCCTGTATCAGGCTCTGTATCCTGTTCTGTATCATCTGTCTCTGTATCATCACTTGGGATAGTATAGGATGTGTAGACTTTTAATTCTGTATCAGATATAACTAACCATTTATCTACATTTGAATTGAGTATATCACTTTCTAAGCCAAGATATCCCGGAGAATAAAATATAACAATCTCGGATGCTTCTGAATCATATAGTGTAATTTTAAGCTCTGCCGTTTTGAGCGTACTCATAAATTCCCGTAATATCATATTAATTTACCTCATATATAGTGTTTGAAAAATTGCTCCTGTGCTTTGCTGAGTATCCTCTTTACGTGGGTTACTGACATATCAAACTCTTCGGCAATCCTTTCGTGAGTTATCTCATCAATAAGTTTCCTCTTTAATATTGCTCTGTTCCTTTCGCCTCTAACATACTTGTCTATATAATACGCTATTTCTTCATTATCCATAGTGTCGAGTATTGTAGAGCGGAACTCAACATCAAAGTTCATCTTATCTCTTACGCCTTCTCTTAGCAGAGGATCTTATCCTTACTGCCCGCCTCTTATGTGTAATTTTAATCTTCTGTTTCGATGCCACTGTTATCTATTCCTATCATTGTATTTGCTTCGCCATCTTGTTCCTGAGATATCTCTGTGGTACTCTCCTCTACAGGTAAACTCATATACCACAAACAACCTAATATTGTAAATACTGTCGCAATTATTGATATTACTAATGCTATGATTAAAGCCCGGAGTGTTCTGAACTGATAGAGCATAATACACTCCATTGTGTATTTAGATATAGATTTATCCTCGTTCATTATGCTGTCTCATCCTCTAATCTTGATTCACCAAACACAACAATAGCTGTATGACCTTTTGTTTTTGTGACAAGTATATCTCCTTCATAGAGCTTTGTCTTGTCTCTATAGAATGTACGCTTTACAAACATACCGGTTCTTAAAAGCACACTCGCTTCTGATGATGTATTAAAATCAGGTATATCTCTACTCGTAGACTCAGTAACTATATCCCGTACTAATGATGAGCAATCACAATTAGCAGGTCTATCTGTATGAACACCACAATTCATTATAGAGTTTCTATCAGATTGAGAATAACCTATATTTCTATTATTACAGGCGATATGCATTAATGCGGCCATTACTTTTGCTACATTCTTATCTTTAGCACGAAGTATGACCCATCCTTTTGAGTGTACATAGAAGTCCTGTAATGAGACTTCACCTTTATAATCTGGTACAGAGGATTGTCTCTGGTCACCTCTTACACCATTACTATATTTCTTATTCTCATCACTACGAGCAGAACCTATAATAATTTTCATTTGCTATCAAACAACTCCTTTTCTGCGGCTCGTCTTTTAACAAGTCCAGGTAATACTTTACCACCAGCTTTTCTATAAGCTGGTATCTTTGCTGAAATCTCAGCTATAGACCTTGTTCCTTTTGCGGTGAGCTGATTTATTGAGCCTATATTAAATGCAAATGAGACAAGGGCATCAAACTGATTCTGATTCCAATGATATTTTCTATCATACTTAGTTACCGCCAATTCTGCTTTTACTAAGTCTTGTCTTAAAAGTAAGTCTGCCTCCATCTGACTAATTACTTGTCCGGGATATACTCCGCCTGTATGACCATAGCCTATAGTCCATACACCTGCTGAATCTTGATATGCTGTAAGTCTGCAACCTTCAAATCGTTTTATCAGACTTATTCCATCTTCACTAATCTTCATTATTTCCCCTTTACCTGCAATAGTGACTGAATAACTTTATCATATCCCAACATAGATACGAGCCACGAAAGCACCACTATTGACACAATATATAATATAGTCTCTGTAGAAAATGATATCTTCATCAGCAATACATATCCTACAGGAACGAGTATGCCTACTATAACAGATGTTATGGCTGCTACGATATTCGGTTTTGTTATTGTAATCATCTTTTTGAGAGCTTCAACAATAAGACCTGTAAGTGTAGAACATAGCAAAAGAATAAAGCATCCGATTTCAAAACTCATAACTCACCCCACCCTCTCTTGTAATTCACGAATACGTTCCTCATTAAGAACAGCTCGTTTTTCAAGTTCATAAGTACGCTCAATTACATTATTGTGCTTATCTACTCTTTCGGATAAAGTATCTATTTTCAAATCTATTATGGATAAATGTTGCTGAACTGTAGAATTTACCTGGGTGATATCATCTTTAACATTAGAGAGTTCCTTTTTAACATCATTAATAGCATTATCTACCATCTGCTCATTTTTAACTCTATACTGCCGCATAGTAACATGCCAAGTTCCTATACTCACAATGAGAGTAGTAAAGGCTGATATAGTTGCTGTTATGACTTCTGTTGGCATTAATCTCTAATCTCCCCATAATCTAAGCTTATTATAGTGTACATAATATCACCTGTCAATATCCTCCTGTTCTTGTTCTAATAAAAATCCAACTGCCTCATTTAACTTATTTTTGACATTATTAAGGGGAACAATCTTAAAGATTTTTATAAGACCACACACAATAACCTCTCCTGCAAAGAATCTGTAAACACACTCCGTCAAAACATCGTGGGATATACTTGTTACCAGAGTACATATAAATTCAAATATAGTATAGGCGATAGTGAATACTATTGAAAATATAACATACTTATCTAATCCAGGTAATTTTTTAATATGGAGTTTTAGCTTTTTCATTTCTTTTTCCTATCAAATGAAATTATAGTTTTATTTAGTTGCTGTTTACAGAAATGGGAAACCACTGGCTACCCCTACGAATATAAGTAAAATCCAAAATACAATTACGCAAATTATCTCTGTAATCATATAGACCTCCTTTGTTATTGTTTTATTTACTTTCTGTTTATGTTACTTATCCTCTGCGAATGTATACAAGGTTAGTAACTTGTATTGCTGTATAAGATGATCCGTCTTTATAGTACCTACCAACTCCTGCACTATCTAAATTGACTAATCCACCGGGCAGTTCTGCTCTTGTTGTTGGGGCAGAGAATGGGACAAATGGAGTATATTTACTATCTGTAATCGTAAATAGAGTTGTTCCAGACGTTGTATATGCAGGAACTGAGCATACTATTTGCACCACCATTCCATAACATCTTGCAGTATCTATAACTGCTCCATTTGAAACGGTTATTTTTGATTTTATATCTATTGAAGCAGCCAGACTCTGTTCTATAACCTTAACTCTACTCTCCAAATCCTCAGAATGAAACAAAGTTAAATCAGGTGCATCTGCCATATCATTCACCTCCTTTTCTTAATCATATGTCGGATTCGCCGGATATGATACCATTGTATTAAGTCTTAAAACATTTGATGCATCACTATATACATATAGTTGTATAGTACCATTTGGATTTACCCTTAAGAGAGATACTATACCATTGTTATTATCAATCATATTAAAATAATTTTCCGTAAATGGCTTAAAACGGTTATCACTAATTGTGGATAAAGTTACAAATTGTCTTACTGGCGTTGTATTAGATAATGTTGGACCTTGCAAATATACAATTCCGTTTTTCTTCCAAAATCTAAATCTTTGGTTTGAATCATAAGCATAAGATGTAGTTATATTATATTGTATAATATCATTACGATCTTCGAGCGTTCCTACCCTACTATCCAAATCATTAGCGATATCCTCGACTTTGGCAGATGAATAAACCATATTTGGATTAGGAGTATCATCGTCTATCTCAGCAAGGGATATCTGATTACTACTTATCTGTGCTTTGATACATAAGACACCATTTACTGGAAAACTCGCTTGCCAATTAGGTACTGCAAAGGTTGTTGTGCCATTTCCACCAAAGTAATTCTTACTACCATAAGCCTCTTCAAGATAATTTGCCAGCTTAGGATAGTCAGTTATGTTATAGGTGGCATTATCACATACAAGATAATCCTTAGTAGGAAATGCACCTGTAGGAGTAG
>Ga0310695_10003368_pt1 | contig 31553 bp, 32 predicted proteins | sample RumenRJG_04DNA_FD_203882 | JGI IMG/M metagenome (GOLD analysis project Ga0310695, IMG submission 203882) | Bovine rumen microbial communities from Lethbridge, Alberta, Canada - RJG_04 (v2) (version 2) | ecosystem: Host-associated > Mammals > Digestive system > Stomach > Rumen | place: Canada...
TCACCCTTGAGCCTTACGATATCGTGCAGGTGCGCCGCAGCCCTGTGTTCCAGGATCCTATCCGTGTCACCGTCGAAGGCGAGATTGCCTTCGAGGGCAGTTACACGATGGAGCAGAAGAACCAGCGTCTCTCCGATGTCGTCAAGGCAGCGGGAGGTGTCGTGGCAGGCAGCTATGTGCGTGGTGCCCGTCTAGAGCGCCGCATGACGGCCGATGAGAAGGCCCGTATGCAGGCAGTGATCAATATGGCGCGTCAGAGTGCCGATGGCAAAGACTCTATTGCCCTCAACAAGATTGCCATGAGTGATACCTATACCGTCGGTATCCATCTCGACGAGGCATTGGCTAATCCCGGTTCTACTCAGGATATCGAGCTGATGGACGGCGATCGGTTGGTGATTCCCCGTTTCAACCACACCGTGCGTATCAGTGGCGATGTGAATGCCCCTAACACAGTCGCTTTTGAGGATGGAGAGAACTACGAATACTATATCAAGCAGGCGGGCGGCTTTGGCGACCGCGCCAAGAAGAGCCACACGTATATCGTGTATCAGAATGGCACGATGGCAGTAGCCAAAGAAGGCAAGATCGAACCCGGTTGCGAGGTTGTCGTACCCTCCAAGGCCCCGCGCAATCAGAATTCTATAGCCCAGTGGCTGGGCATTGGTACCTCTTTCGCCTCCCTGGCCACCATGTTCGTCTCAATAGCCAATTTAATCAAAAAATGATCAGCATGAATACAGATCCCAATACCCAACCTCAGGAGAAACCAACCCTCAGTCAACTCTGGCAGGACATTAAGAAACATAAAAAACTCTACTATAAGGTGCTTGGTATCACCTTCATTGTTTCTGCCATCATCACCCTTAGCATCCCCAACTACTATAAATGTACAGTGATGCTGGCGCCAGAAATCCCAGGCGGAAACAAAGGTACAAGTGGCCTTGCATCCCTTGCCAGTAGCTTTGGTGTGAATCTTGGTAGCGCCAATAGTGGTATGGATGCCATCCTGCCTACACTCTATCCCGACTTGATGAACAGCGTCACCTTCCGTGCTTCACTTTTCCCGATTAAAATACATCGTGAGGATGAGATGGAGACGATATCCTATTATGATTATCTGAAAGATGGACAGAAAGCCCCTTGGTGGTCACAAGCAACGAAGGCCGTCTTTAGCATTTTTACCGCCACCCCAGAGGTCGCTGATGACAAACTAAACACCTTTAAGCTCACCAAGGAACAGAGTGCAGTGGTGGAGACCATCGGTGGGAAAGTAGTCTGTGATGTTGATAACAAAACAATGGTGATTACCATCGATGTCACGGATCAGGATCCGTTGATCTGTGCCACGATGGCTGATTCTGTAAGAGTGCGCCTGCAGGACTTTATCACCGACTATCGCACCAGCAAGGCGCGTGTAGATTTGGATTACACCAGAAAACTTTATGCTGAGGCAAAAGCAAAATACGATCAGGCACGCAGTAAATATGCCATTTACGCAGATGCCAACCAGCGCGTATTCTTAGAGCGTGTACGCAGTGAACAATCAGAACTCCAGACAGAGTTGCAACTGGCTCAGACCGCCTATACCCAGATAGCAAGTCGTTTACAGCTGGCAGAAGCCAAGGTACAGGAAGAAACCCCTGCCTTCACCATTCTCCAGCCCGCCACAGTCCCCATCAAAAAAGCAGGACCTCAGCGCAGTAAGCAGTGTCTGATCTTCCTTATCTTGGTCTTCATCGCTACAACAGTCTTCGTCTGGCACAAAGAGTCTCATCTAATACCCCTCTTCAAAAGAGACGATGATGAAGCAGATTACGACGAACTCTCCATGAAAGAACTCCTCAAACTGCTATCTAATACCCCCAATCAGATGCCCCAATCTTCCGATTCTAAATGAGGTATGAGGTGCTCGACAAGGAAAGTTGTTGATACAACATCTTTATATTCATATCGAGTCAGCGAATCGTTGAACATATCAGCGTATCTCGCTGACTCGCTTGTTTTGCAGATGTTCGAGCGATAGACTTCTTCGAAAATTTACATATATGGCTAAGAAAGTAATGCTAGTTAGCTGCAGATATGAATAATATAGTCGCAACAGGTGATGTTGCTGGCATTTTCCCTCAGTGCGAAAAGATATCTATTGACTTTGCGGTCATGGAACCTGCAAGTGCAGATAATTTGGTTTATACACATCCCGCTGATTTTGGCTGGAGTGACCTTGGTAACTGGGCTTCTTTGCATGATAAATTGCAGAAGGATGATAACAATAATGGTGCAGTAGGCAATATCAAACTTTACGAATGTACGAACTGTGTGATTCATGCAGAGGATGCCCAAAAGGTAGTTTTACAAGGATTAGATGGCTATATCTTTAGTGAAAAGAAAGGGCAGATTCTTCTTTGTAAACGTAGTGAGGAACAGAGAATTAGAGATTTCTCTGATTCGTAATTTTAAGTTGGGCCAACTGCTTAAAAGATAGTGTGTTATGAATATTTTGCACATTCAAGTTGGGATGGGGGCGTCAGGAAATGCCGCGTACCGTTTATCAACCGCTATGAGGAAATATGGGTTTAATTCCAATGTATTAAACCTTTGTCATGGACCGGTATTAGAACATGTATATACTCTTCGTCGTGACTATCTTTCGTTGTTCTATAGTTTTTTTAATAAAATATACTTTGGATATAAACTATTAGGGAAGAAGAAGGATACTTATTTTTATCATGTACTTCCTCTTATAGGGAGAGATATTTCAAAAAACCAACTTGTAAAGGACGCAGACGTTATATATATTCATTGGATATCTGGTTTTTTGAGTTCGCGTGTTATTAAAAATATAGCTAAATCTCGCAAACCAATAATTTTCTTTATGCATGATATGTGGGATTTTACAGGCGGGTGTCATCATAGTTTTGATTGTGAAAAATATAAATTGCAGTGTTACCAATGCCCGATGTTTTCTCATCACTATACGACAGCATACAAGGAAGTTCAAGAATTAAAACGAATATTTGCTCCAGATAATATTGTTTTTGTTTCACCTAGTAGATGGATGGCAAAATGTGCACAAGAATCTTATATCCTAAAGGGAAAAGTAGTACAGCACATACCAAATTTAGTAGATGATAGTATTTTTACTTCCTTGTCTAAAGAACAATGTAAAAAAGAATTGGGCATTCCCGATGGTAAAGTAATCATCACTTTCGGTTGTCAATCTGGAACACACAATAGTTTTAAAGGATGGAATTATCTAGTGGATGCTGTCAATAGATTAACCAGGGATGACATTCAAATTGTTATTTATGGATCTGAGAAAAATACGGAGACAGAGAAGCAGGTAAAATATCCAATTACTTTTTTAGGTAGAATTGATGACGAGTATAAACTAGCTCAAATATGTAATGCTACTGACGTCTTTGTTTCTCCTTCATTAGCAGAGAGTTTTGGTCTGACTTTCTTAGAAAACATTCTCTGTGGGACGCCAGTTGTGGGCTTTGATAATACGGCAATTAAAGAAGTAATTTCCCATAGAAGAAATGGTTATTTAGCAAAGAATAAAGATTCTGTGGATTTATGTAACGGAATAATGGAAATGTTAGAAAAGCCCTTAGCTAACATCGATAGAATGAGCTATTCATCTAAATCTGTTGTTGATTCTCATTATAAATTAATCAGTAAATTGTTAAGTATATAATATGAAAAAAAAGATTTATATCGCCGGCTGTGGCGGAATGCTGGGTGAAGCTTTCTTTCAGCAATTCAAAGATGATTATATCATCAAGTGTACAGACAAGGACGTGAATGCCGATTGGCTGTCATTCCTGGACTTCAGAGATTTTGATGCCTATCGTAAAGACGTGGAAGAATTCAAACCGGATTACTTGTTCCATCTGGGTGCATATACAGATCTGGAATGGTGTGAGCAGAATGCAGATGAGGTCTATCTGACGAACACTCTCTGTGTTGAAAATGCCGTGTATATCGCAAACTCTCTTGATATTCCTCTGCTCTATATCAGTACTGCAGGTATCTTTGATGGAAAGAAACAATTGTATGATGATTGGGATCAACCAAATCCTCTAGGTGTGTATGCCCGATCAAAGTACATGGGTGAGCGTTTTGTTGTAGAGAATGCTAAGCGTTATCTTGTATGCCGTGCCGGTTGGATGATGGGCGCTGGCCCCAGCAAGGACAAGAAATTCATTCAGAAGATTATGAAGCAATTGAAGGACGGCAAAAAAGAGTTGTTCATTGTGAATGATAAAGATGGTACACCTACTTATACTCAGGACTTCGCTCGCACAGTAAAGAATCTTATTCAGAAAGAATATTGGGGTCTGTACAATTGTGTATGCGGTGGCCAAACTTGCCGTCTGGAAGTTTGTCAAGAATTATTGAAGATAATTGGTATGGAGGATGAGATAAAGATTAATATTGTGACCTCCGAATACTTTGCTAAAGAGTATTTCGCAGAACGTCCTGCTTGTGAGCGTTTGTGGACCCGCAAGCTTAATCTCCGTGGTGTGAACGCTATGCGTGATTGGCGTATTTCACTGAAAGAGTATATTGAGAATTATTACCAAGATTATTTAACTGAACTTTCGCAAGTGAATATTCATTCATCAAGCGACTAATTTATACATTTGATATAGCTTATGGAACTTAGGATTCCCATCAATAACCGCAGAAAGCAGTTCACTGGCATCGGCAGAGATCATCTCTGCGATTTCCAGAATGGTGTCCAATATCAGTTCCCATATCCTGTCCGCTGCGGACAGCTCGAGAGTGCCAGTAGTGGCTTTACGGAAGAGTGCTCCGACGGTCTCGTAGGCCTCAAACCGTTTCACCGTGCAAAGTATGTTGTACTGCATCATGGTCAGCGTGAAGCTGGCAATCTGCGCAGAGAAGTGTACGCTCTGGCATCTGCCGAAGTCGAGCAATTGCTTACAATCGTGAAAGAACTTATGATAAGCTTTACATAAGTTCTTTAAGCGTTTAAAACAGAACTTCCCGTTGAAATACTTCCTTGGCGACAACCGCAATGCCATTGAGATACAGATATGGGTGACCATGATAGCTTACCTCCTGTTGCGGGTTATGCAGACAAAAGCCAGAAGCAAACTGGCCTTCTCGAATATCGTGATGCTTACAAGGGCGACATTGGGTGCGTACATCGACCTCGTTACGCTGCTCAACTGTCCGAAACTCGACTGGAACCTGCTGGAACAACAGCGAGCGAGATGGTTAGCAAGTCAGAATATCCAACAATTGGAACTTTTTCCCACATAGGAGGGGTTACTTTTTGAAGTGAAAACTAAATTTGTCTGTTTAAAGGCAGTTTCAAATGAATATTAATCAATTCCGATTTTTATCGGACAGCAATAATTTAATATAAAAAATGAAAGGCATAGTACTCGCCGGAGGTTCCGGTACTCGACTTTACCCTATCACAAAGGGTGTGAGCAAGCAGTTGCTCCCAATATATGATAAACCAATGATTTATTATCCTATTTCTGCCTTGATGTTGGCAGGAATACGGGAGATACTTATCATCAGTACACCATACGATCTGCCTGGATTTAGGCGGCTACTTGGTGATGGGTCTGATTATGGCGTTCACTTTGAGTATGCTGAACAGCCCTCACCAGATGGACTCGCACAAGCCTTTATCATTGGTGACAAGTTCATAGGTGATGATTGTGCCTGCTTGGTGTTGGGCGACAACATCTTCTATGGCAGCGGCTTTACAGGTAAACTGTATGAGGCTGTAGTGGATGCAGAACAGAACGGCAAGGCTACCGTCTTTGGCTATTGGGTGAACGATCCTGAGCGTTATGGTGTGGCTGAGTTTGATGCTCATGGCAATTGTTTAAGTATCGAAGAAAAGCCCAAGAATCCCAAGAGCAACTATGCCGTTGTGGGCTTGTATTTCTACCCCAACAAGGTTGTTGATGTGGCTAAACACATCAAACCTTCTGCCCGTGGAGAACTGGAGATTACCACTGTGAACCAAGAGTTCTTGAAAGACGGGGAATTGAAAGTACAGGTATTTAGCCGTGGGTTTGCTTGGTTGGATACAGGTACTCACGATTTCCTGAGTGAGGCTTCAACTTTCGTTGAGGTCATTGAAAAGCGCCAAGGATTAAAAGTTGCCTGCCTTGAAGCTATTGCATACCGTAAAGGTTGGATAACAGAAGAACGTATGCGAGAGCTTGCACAACCTATGCTGAAAAACCAGTATGGCAAGTATCTTCTTCAGGTGATTGAGGAGAAGAAGCGTGAGGTGGATGCGGACACATTTAGAATAATAAAATAAGAGATATATGAAGACTATAGCAATTACTGGTGCGTCAGGTTTTATTGGCCAGCACCTTTTAAAGCATTATCTGGATGAAGGAGCAAAGGTTATAGCTTTTGTACCAGATCCTGAGACCCTGGAACCCTACGCCTGTGCAAACCTTGAGATTGTCAAGGCATTCTTTGAGGATTTTGGGCGCTTGTCAGAAATGACTCTGACCCGTGATATTGATATTTTCTACTATCTGTCGTGGGGAGGTTACGGCAAAGCAACGAATGATTATGCAACACAACAGCAGAACATTCTTCCTATTTGCAATGCTGTAAATGAGGCCTCAAAGATGGGATGTAAACGCTTCTTGTTCAGCACTTCATTCTCAGAGTATATGATTAGTGAGCACGAGACATTGACACATAATACAGGTGCACATTGTAACGTGTATGGTGCAGCCAAACAGGCTGCTCGTGTTCTTGCTCATGCAACGGCTGCACAGAAGGGTGTTCCTTTCCTATGTGTAGCATTTGCTAACACCTTTGGAGTAGGTGACCGCTCTCACCGTAGTACCAACCTGTTTGTTCATAAGCTCCTGAAGGGTGAAGCACTTGACCTTACTGAGGGTATTCATCTGTATGACTGGAATTACATTGAGGATACCTTGGCAGGTCTAGTCTTAGCTGGTGAAAAGGGTAAAGAGGATGCAGTCTATTACATTGGTAGTGACCGCCGTCGTCCTTTGAAGGATATTGTGGGTGAGGTACGTGATATCCTTGCATCTGGTGTTGAGATTCGTTTGGGAACTTACAAGGAGGATTTCCATGTTGACTATACCAGTGTGGATGTTACCAGACTGTATCGTGACACCGGCTATCAGCCTAAATGGGATTTCAAAGAGGCGGTCTTGAAGACTGCTGAATGGGTTAAAACATTAGATTGGGAATAATGGCATACAAGAAGATTGAAACGAAACTTCCTGGGGTGGTAATATTGGAGCCTCAGGTATTTGGTGACCACCGTGGATGGTTCATGGAATCATGGTCACAGAAGAATATGCAAGACATTGGAATTGATATCAACTTTGTTCAGGACAACCAGAGTTTTACAGCAAAGAAGGGGACTCTTAGGGGTATTCACTACCAGCAGAATCCTATGGCTCAGGCCAAATTGGTTCGTGTAGTTCGTGGGGCTGTGGTTGATATTGCCGTAGATATTCGCAAGGGTTCACCTACTTATGGTCAGTGGACTGCAGTGGGATTGTCTGCTGAGAACAAACGCCAGTTCTACCTGCCACAGGGATTTGGTCATGCTTTCTTAACATTAACGGATGATGTTGAGTTTTGCTACAAGTGTGACAATCTTTATAGCAAGGAATGTGACCGTAATATCCGTTGGAATGATCCTGATATCAATGTGGATTGGAAAGCATTGGGGTTGGAAAGTGAAGTACCTATATTAAGTGATAAAGATGCCAATGCTCCTTTTTTGAAAGAAACTGATTGTAATTTTTTTATTTGATAGTCAGATATGATTACAGAAGATCAAATTCATATTATTTTGAAAGAGAAGACGTCAATCCTTTCTCAAGGTATAATAGATGCTATGGATGTGCAACCCTATGCTATATATCTGGTAGGAGGTTATGGACGTGGGGAAGGTGCTTGGTATGAGGATGAAATAGGAATCCATCCATATAATGATTTTGACCTTGCTGTAATTACTGACAATCCTTTGTCATTTGAAAAAACTGAATCATTAAGAAAGGAACTTTCAAATAGAGTTGGTATTAAGTGGGTAGACATCGATTTCTATACTCCTGATATTTTAAAAAGACTTAAGCCAACCATTCATGATATAGATTTGGTGGAAGGTCATTCGCTGATATTTGGTGAAGACGTTATTAAACAAAACAATATAACCCTAGATAGTCGTAAAATAGGGAAGGAAGATTTGATTTTACTTTACCGCACTAGAATGTGGACACTTTTGGGTTCATGGGAAGGAGGTTTTCATGATTTAAATATTGAGGAAGCTCGTTTCTTTAAAAATCAGATGGCCAAGGCTATCTTAGCTGCTGGTGATATGAGGTTGGTTAAACTAAAAAGATATACAACCTCATATATTGAGAGGGCAAAATTAATTTCCGAGATTTTCAAATCTGATTCATGCATTTGCGAGTTAACTCAGTGGGCTATTACTGAAAAAACCCGTCCTTCAAGTAGCGTGATGAAACAATTAGATATGGAACAACTCTATTTTAGCGTGAAAGAAGAGTTTCTCCGCTCATTTCGTTATGCTTTTGCACCGAGGCCAGAATATTTCCTTAATCCCGATAAAACAAAAATATACTATATGTTTCATACGAAAACATATTTGTATCATATATATTCTTTGATTAGGCATGGCAGAAGCACTGTAGCACGGAGTATGGATGTTTTTTACGCTATGAACTATGTTTTGCATGCTAACTGTAAGGGTTCATTGGATAAAAAGAAGTTAAATAAAGCATCAAAACTTTTGTTAAAAAACGGTTATATACAGGCTCCTAGTGAATCGTGGGATGAATTACGTCTTCTTACTGCTAAGGCTAGAAATAATTCATAAATATACTTATGAAGACGGTTTTTGTATTAGTGGATGCACTAAAATCATTGTATCTCACAGAAGATAATATGCCTTTTTTATATGGGTTGAGCAAGAAAGGACAATATATAAAACAGGTAATTCCGTGTGCGGGCTTTTGTGAACGAAGTGAGATTTTTTCTGGATTAGATGGATTTGATACTGGAAACTTTACGGCTATCGGTTATTTACCTGAGAATAGCCCTTATAGAAATGATTATCTCACTCTTAGGTTATTTGAGATCATAAGGACTTTCAATGAAAGATTATATCAAAGATTGTTTCAAAGTTGGAGAATTCATAGTAAGAAAAGATTAAATAATTATCGTATACCTCCAGCTAGTTTGAGGAATTTTGCATTAACAGAAGATGGCATAAAAAGAATAATTCCACATCGTGATATATTTAATGTGTTGACCGAAAATGGTATGACATATACGCTGGATGGTTTTACGTCCTTGGCTGATTTAGGGAGGAGAACTGAGTTGTCGGTATCCGCTTTAGCGCAACGTGAGATAGAAAAGGGAACCGATTTTATTCCTTTGTATATTGGAGAAACTGATAGTATAGGTCACCATTATGGCGATGACATAGAAAGCATACGACCCACATTGAAAAAAGTAGACCAGCAGTTGAAGTCTATTTATGAAAAAGCATCCGCTTCGAACTATTCTTTTTGTGTTTTGGGTGATCACGGAATGGTTCCAGTAAAGAATAAAATAGATGTTATTTCCCTGATTCAGGGCACCGGTTTAAGATTGCATAAGGACTATGAGGCCTTTTATGACTCAACGATGGCCCGTTTCTGGTTTATTAGTTCTGAAGCAAAACAAATAATCACTTCGATTCTTAAGCAACTCTGCCATTTGGGAATTTTGGTTGACGAAGAAAATTTTTTTGATTACAGATTACCATTAGATATCAAGGGCGAGAGTGGGAGGCCTATTTATGGCGATATTGTTTGGTGCGCGAATCCTGGTGTATTAATAAGTCCTGATTATTTTCATACATCATCGGATAATGGGATGCATGGATATATCAAGACAATCGATGGTCATGGGACTGGCCTATTTGTAGAAATGTTTCCGGGCATTGCGCCTATAGTATTAGATAATGCCCATTCCTCTCAAATATGTGAAGAACTATGTAAATCATTAGGCATAGAAAGCCCCAATAATATAAAATGGATAAGAATAGTTTAGTAAAAGTATCGGTCTGCGTTTCATTCTATAATGCGGAGAGATTTGTGTTTCGTTGTTTGGATATGCTATGTGCTCAAACAATGAAAGAAGGTTTGGAAATAGTATTGGTTAATGATGGGTCGAAAGACAACACTGATGAATTAATGCGGAGTTATGCATCAAATCATCCAGAAAGGAAATTCGTTTTAATTACTCAGGATAATGGCAGCCTCTGTCAGGGGAGAAAAACAGGAATCGCAAATGCTTCGGGTGAGTATATAGCATTCTTTGACCAAGACGATCTAATTGATGAGACTGCATACGATAAGCTCTATAATTGCGCAAAAAGTAATGATGTAGATATAGTAGAAATGCAGTCAAAGTACGGAGATGTAATTCTTGCTGCTCCTTTTGATGGATTGCATAGCTCGCATGAGGTTTTGTTACACTATTTTTCCAAGGGTGGAATACAGTCTCAATTATGGATGAGGATATATAGGCGCACTCTATTCTCAAAACCGGTTCTACCATCTATCAGAACAAATAACGAGGATATGTTTGGCTTCCCCTGTCTTCTTCATGCGGCAAAAACCATTTATTTCTATCCTGAGGTACTCCATACATATACTATAGACGAGAACTCATATATGGGCAGTATGTCTAATCCCAAGATGGCAGAAAAAAAATTCCAAAGCTGTAAAATAGCATTGGGGGCGTTTGAACATTTTAAAGAATATGTTGGGAAAGAAGAGATGGAAGATTATTCCTTAGAATTCACGCAGTATCAGGCAAGATATATTTTTGTTTTTCTTATGTCAAAGTTTTTTGCAAAAAGTATGAAAGATAAAATACAGGCAGTAACAGATGAAACTGATTTGAAATCTCTTAGTAAAATCAACAAATTTCTTAAAACAAATTTTAAGAATAATTGGTTTATCTACAAGATATATAGATTATTTGGTCTAAACTTTTCATCTTTTTTGTACGGAATAAAGCATCATTCAATTTAATATTGCTATGGAAAAAATCCTAAGTATTTGTATAGCTTCTTATAATAAGTCGGTAACCACTTATAGATTAGTCGAGAGTTTATTATCGAACCCTAATCATGCTTTTGAAGTTGTTGTTGTTGATAATGCTTCAACGGACGATACTTTTGATAGGCTTCAAACAATAAATGATAGCCGTTTGCGTGTTATTAGAAATGACGAAAATATAGGAGGGGCAAGGAATTTTTTGGCTTCTGTTTTTGAAGGGAAAGGCATTTTTTGTCTTTACACTAATGATCGTGATATAATATATCCTGATAAACTGGATTCTTTCATTAGTTACTTAAAGAACAACACAGAGATTGGTGGAGGGCATTGCGTGAGATACAAAATCCCCGGTATCGAAACAAATTCAATTGAGCATAAGGGGATAGATGCTCTGCTTACTATTAATTTTAGGGGAGAGCATCCGACCGGATTTTTCTTTAGACGTGCTCTACTCGATGCTATCCCACAAGATACTCTTAAAGACTATGGATTAATTGAACCCTATCTTTCTTTCCCGTGGGAAGGCTTTTTGTTAGAAATAATATGTAAAGGCTTTATTGTTGTAGAATATAATAATGAAATATGGCAATCTACGGGAGATACTACGCATTCTAAGTATAAGAGCGGATACTATACTGATGAAGATGAGGAACGATGGTTTTTCCCAAAAAATCGTTTAAGACTTACTATCTCTGAAACTAATGAAACTCTTAGGATTGCCAAAGAAAATGGTCTTGAGTTAAATATAGATGAAAGATATGCACTTTATGCGCATCTGTTAGCTCCACAATATACATTCGCGGTACATAGATATAAAGTAATTTATGAAACTCCTTCTTTAGCATTCCACTATCGTGTGCCAAATAGGAAGGTGAGCCGGAAAGAGACTAACAATTGTAAGCAAGAGATGATTCAAGGATATTTATGCTTTATCAGACAGATAGAAGGTAGCTATAATGAAAAAGAGAGTCTCATTATTGATGCCATGAAATCTATAGATAAAAGACATAAAGTCACTCTGCGTTTATTTCTAGGAAAGATTAAAAAAAAGATAATAGAATCTAAAAAAAACAAATAATATGAAGGTGGTACTTTTGGCAGGTGGTTTTGGCTCCCGCATTTCAGAAGAATCTGTTTTCAAGCCCAAACCGATGATTGAAATAGGCGGTATGCCTATCCTGTGGCATATCATGAAGGAGTATGCCTATTACGGACACAATGAATTCATCATTTGTGCTGGATATAAGCAGGAATATATCAAGGAGTGGTTTGCCAACTATTTTCTTCACAATAGCGATGTCAGTTTTGACTTCCGTAATGGGAAGAACGAGATGATAGTGCATCAGAGTAAATTGGAACCTTGGAAGGTGACAGTGGTGGATACAGGCTATAACACTATGACTGGTGGTCGTATTAAGCGTGTTCAGGAATACGTGGGCGATGAGACCTTCATGATGACATACGGTGATGGTGTTTGCGATGTGGATATCAATAAGTTGGTAGAGTTTCACAAAAGTCATGGCAAGGTGGCTACACTCACAGCTGTTAAAATGGCTCAAGAGAAAGGTGTATTGGATATTGTTGAGGGTGCAGTAAAATCCTTCCGTGAGAAGAATGCAAGCGATGGTGCTCCTATCAATGCCGGCTATATGGTACTTGAACCAGCCATTTTTGATTTTCTTGACGGAGATAGTTGCATATTCGAGCGCAAGCCTTTGGAAACACTTGCTAAAAATGGTGAGTTGATGTCTTATATTCATGAGGGATTCTGGCAGTGCATGGATAACATTAGAGAGAAAAATTTGCTTGACAAACTACTTCAAGAGCAAAAAGCTCCATGGAAAAAATGGGATAGAGAAGTTCCTAACCTGTAAATTATGATAGATATATTCAATAATTTTTATAAAGGCAAAAAGGTCCTTGTAACCGGTCACACTGGTTTCAAAGGTAGTTGGCTTTCCATCTGGCTTCATGAGCTAGGCGCAGAAGTGGTAGGTGTAGGATTGGAACCCTATAGCGGGAAAGACAACTTTGTCCTGTCAGGTATTGGGAAGATGATTAAAGCGGACATTCGTGCAGATATCCGTGACGGAGAGAATATGAAAGAAATCTTCATGCAATACCAGCCGGAGATCGTTTTCCACCTTGCTGCACAGCCTCTGGTACGTCTCAGTTATGAGATTCCTGTAGAGACCTACCAGACGAATGTGATGGGTACCATCAACATCATGGAAGCCATTCGTGCAACGGATAGTGTAAAGGTTGGTGTGATGATTACTACCGACAAGTGCTATGATAATAAGGAACAAATGCGAGGCTATAAGGAGGATGACCCCTTTGGTGGTTACGATCCCTATAGCTCCAGCAAAGGTGCTTGTGAGATAGCCATCCAGAGCTGGCGCAGGAGTTTCTTCAATCCAGAGGATTACGGGAAGAAACATCACGTAAGCCTTGCCAGTGTCCGTGCTGGTAATGTGATTGGTGGCGGTGACTGGGCTAAAGACCGAATCATCCCTGATTGCATCCGTGCTTTGGAAGCAGGAAAGCCCATTGACATTCGTAGTCCGAAGGCCGTACGGCCCTGGGAACATGTGCTGGAGCCGTTGAGCGGTTATATGCTGTTAGCTCAGAAGATGTGGGAACATCCTACAGAATATTGTGAAGGTTGGAATTTTGGACCGGAAGCTGATTCTGTATCTACTGTGTGGGAAGTTGCAACCAAGTTGGTTCAGAGTTTCGGTAGGGGAGAACTGAAAGATGTTTCTGACCCCAATGCTTTGCATGAGGCCAATCTTTTGATGCTTGATATCAATAAGGCTAAGACTCGCTTGGGTTGGAAACCCAGATTGGACGCTTTGCAGACCATTGATTTGGTTGCAGATTGGTATAAGCGTTATCAACAAGAGAGTGTATATAAGATTTGTGTAGAAGAGATAGAGCATTTCCTTCAATGAGCAATAAAATAAAACTGCTTGATGCCACTCTGCGTGATGGTGGTCAAGGATTGGACGATTTGTTCAACAATGGCTTCTCTGACAAGTTCTATTCAGAGGAGACTAAACTTAAGATTATTGATTCCCTAGGTGAGTCTGGCGTTGAGTTAATAGAACTTGGCGCTATGGGGCCTTCTGTAGATGACAAGAGTAAATTCGCTATCTATCAGAATGTGGAAGAACTGTCGCAGTACCTACCTAAGAATAGAGATCCCAAGAAGATGTATCTTGGCCTTTATATTGGTCCAGATACAGATGTAGAGAAGATACCAGATTGGAATCCTTCACTTGTGAAAGGTATCCGCGTTATCCTTCGATACTCTGAGCTAAAGAAATCACTCGATTATTGTGCAGCCTTGGCTAAGAAGGGCTATACTATGTTTGTACAGCCCATGCTTACCATGCGATATTCTGATAAGGAATTGGATTTGGTTTTAGGCATGACTAACGATATGGGAGCATACGCTTGCTACTTTGTAGATAGTTATGGTTATATGGAACCCAAGGACATTAATCGCTTGTTCCATTACTTTGATGCGAAGTTGAATAAGGATGTTAAGATTGGTTTCCATGCTCATAACAATATGAATCTGGCATATTCAAATGTTATCTCATTCTTAAACATAGATACTGACAGAGATTTGCTGATTGATGCTTGTGCAACAGGAATGGGCCAGGGGGCTGGTAATCTCCAGACTGAGTTGATTATACCATATCTCAATGAACATTTCGGAAAGAATTATAATTATGACTCTATTTTGGAAGTATGCGAGATTCTTGATAATGAAATGATTCCCGCTAATTTGTGGGGATATTCTGTGACTCGTTTGCTTCCGGCTGTTTATAAGACTGCATACAAGTATGCTTTGGTGATGCGTAATAAGTATCATATTTCTTTTAAGCAGATGAATCATATTCTGAGAGATATGCCAAATGAGATGCGGAATCGCTATACAAAAGACAATCTAGAGCATTTACTCGCTACTATTCAGTAAATATGACAGGAGGGCAATACATAGTTGACAGTCTCATTAGACGTGAGGTAACAGATGCCTTTGGTATTCCAGGTGGAGTGATACTCCCTCTTTTGTACGAGATGGAGAGTCGGAAGCCATTGTTTACTCCTCACTTATCCTACCATGAACAGTGTGCGGGCTTTGCCGCCTGTGGTTATGCTCAATCAAGTGGTAAGATTGGAGTAGCCTATGCAACCCGTGGCCCTGGTTTCACCAATCTGATAACAGCCATTGCAGATGCCTATTATGATTCTTTGCCTACTTTGTTCATAACAGCTCATTCTGCTCCTTGCCCTCCTAAGGGGATGAGAGCAATGGCTGATCAGGAAATGGACACATGCAGTATGGTACGAAACATTACCAAAATGGCTGTGCGTTTAGATGATGAGACAACCTTTGCATCAACCATAGACAAGGCATTGTCCGTAGCGATGGAAGGAAGAAAAGGCCCTGTTTTCCTAGATATCTCATCTGCATTATTTAAGAAAGAAATAACTTGTATTGCAGAAGAAAAGACTGTTACGCCAGCCAAAGAAGACTATTCCGAACAAATTGAAGAGATTTCAACGGCAATAAGAAATGCTAAACGTCCAATCATATTAGTTGGTGATGGCGTAAATCAGTCAAATGCGCGAGAGTTATTCCGTCTGTTCATAGAGAAGTTTAATATCCCTGTTGTTTCCAGTAGATTCAGCCATGATTTGATGGCAGGAGAAGCAAACTATTATGGCTATATAGGTGGCCATGGTATGCGAGCTGCTAATTTCATTCTATCTAAGACAGATTTGATTCTCTCTCTAGGAAATAGGCTCCATTTCCCGCCCAAGTCGGAAAGTTATGGTAGTGTGATGGATCATGCTAAACTTCTGAGAGTAGAGGTAGATGCAAATGAGTTCAATCGTGACATCCAGAATACAGTCAACTACAATTGTGATTTGAGCGAACTACTATCACAGACATTAGATATCAACTGTGATTTTGGAGGACATGAGGAATGGATAAATGTATGTGATATATTGAAGACGGTACTTAAGAAAGAGGACATCAATCCTGCCATAGAAGCAATCATAACTGTATTAAATCAGACTGATAAGGAAACGATAGTGATTACAGATGTTGGCAACAACGAGTTCTGGGTTTCCAGAGCTGCTATTGAGTCCGGATGTCTAAACCGAGTATTATACTCCAAGTCATTTGGTGCACTAGGTTGTGGTCTTGGGAAAGCTATTGGCGCTTATTATTCTACCAAGAAACCTGTTGCTTGTTTTGTAGGTGATCAGGGCCTTCAGTTGAATATACAAGAGCTTCATTATATTTCACAACATAAGCTTCCTATCACGGTGATCCTATTGAATAATCATTCTTCAGGTATGATAAAGAATAGGGAGTTGGCTGTTTATGATAAGTGTTTGCATACCACCGAAGAATCAGGATATCGGGCACCTGACTTCAAAGCTTTGTCAACTGCTTATGGCTTTAAGTATGGTACTCTCTCAATCAATGAGCCTTCGTTTGAGGAGATTATTCTGGATGAAAGCATTTGGTTAATACCAAATCTTCCGAAAGGTCGTAAATGTCAGAATATGACACCCGAACTACCAAAAGAAAAATATGATTATTTAAATTCACTGTAATATGAGTGGTTTTGAGAATAAAACGGTACTGATAACAGGCGCAAGCGGATTAATAGGTTCTAATCTTGTCGATAGACTAATGCAATCTGACGTTGCTAAACTGATTGTTACTGGTCGTAGTAAAAGTAAGTTAGAAAAGACTTTTCCGGAGTATGTCGGGAATAAAGTATTTCAAGTCATTGAGCAAGATGCGTCTATGCCATACCCAGGAGAGATAAAGGATGTGGATTTCATATTCCATGCAGCTGGACCAATGGAGCGCAACATAGTGATGAACTATCCCGTCAGTGTTATCCTGCCCAATGTACTTGGAACTATTAACAGTTTGGAGTTTTTGAGAAAACAAGAGGTCGAAACCGGACGTAAAGGCCGGGCGATCATTTTCTCATCCGTGACTGTCTATAACAATCCGACAAAGGAAGATTATGTGGCAGTTGAGGATGAAACAAATTTTGCTCAATCTTTAGATGCGCCAACAGCATGCTATTCCGAGTCAAAACGTATGTCTGAGGTAATAGCAAAAGCCTACGTTAAACAATATGGAGTGGATGCAGTAATTGCACGTTTCAGTACTGTATATGGTCCAACTAGGAATGTTCCTGATACTGCTTTCTATGAGTTTATAAAGAAATCTATGGCGGGGGAAGATATTATAGTTAATAGCAATGCAGCACCTCGTCGTGATAATATTTTTGTTGATGATGCCATAGAGGGGCTTATTGCATTAACACTTAAAGGAATAACTGGCGAGTCCTATAATATATCATCGAACGGAGAATTAGGTAATTATGCGGCGGTTGACGAGATTGCGGAATTAATATCAAAAGTCACGAATAAAGTAATTGGTAAAAGTAATAGTGTTGAATATAAAGAACTCAACAATAGCAGAAAACCAGGATTGCTTTTAGCCAACGACAAAATAAAAGCTATAGGATGGGAACAGAAGTTTCCTCAAGAAAGAGGTATATATGAAACGATAAAAGCAATACTAAATCTATAATCTTATAAATGAATCCGGTTATTATACTTATTGGAGGGGGTACAGGATCAGGAAAATCGACACTGGCTTCCAACATCAACGGCCGTTTGTCGGACTATACAACTCTAGTTTCGATGGATGACTATTATAAAGACCAGAGTGCCGTTCCAGAAGCGGAAAGAGAGTTGATAAACTATGATTCACCTGAGGTGGTGGATATAGAACTGTTGGGTAACAACATCGCAAAGTTACGGAATGGTGAAGCCATAGATGAGCCAGTCTATGATTTCGCGACCCATACTCGCAAGAATAAAACAACACATGTTGAATCCTCGCCTGTAATAATAGTGGAGGGTATTATGGCTTTGTGTTTTGAAAGTTTAAGGAGTATGGCCAATGTGAAGTTGTATGTAGATGTTGATGATGATGAGAGAATCATTCGTAGGATTTTGCGAGATACCTCATCACGTAGTCGTAATTTGGAGAGTATTGTTTATCAATATCGCACTACTGTAAAGCCTATGCATCAACTTGTTGTTGACCCAACAAAAAAGTATGCAGATTTTGTATCACAGGATGTCCAGAACACAAATGTAGTAAATTTGCTAGTTTCGATGATTAAAAAACTCGCCAAAATACAATAATGCAGAGAAATGATTGAGAATCAGATGATCCAGAGGGGGGGCGAAATCTATGGCTTGACAATCTAAAAGGGGTTGCAATAGTACTAATGGTAATTGGTCATACAAACGCACCGTTTACTCATTGGATATTTCTCTTCCATATGGCTGTATTCTATATGGCATCTGGTTACTGTTGGAATGATAAACATGTGGCCAATGGTAATTCGTTTTGGAAATATGTTCTAAATAAGGTAAAGACGCTTTATATTCCATATTTACTATGCAATTTTCTCTTTTTGTTTTTAAACAATTTTTTTGTAGCTACAGGTTTATATGCAAGTTCAACTGATTACTTAGATTTAATAGGAAGCAATGACACCAATCTATTACATAGTACTTTGACATTCCCTCAAATTTTTAAACAGCAAATATATATATGTTTAATGCTTAGTGGAACAGAGCTAGGAGGACCTACCTGGTTTTTTAGAAGTTTGTTTCTTTCTTTGGTAATCTTTGCGAGCATCCGTTTTACATTGAACAGGGTATTTAAGAATAAGAAGACAATTTTAATAATTGAGTTATGTTTTGCATTGTTTTCCATTCTAATTGCCTGGTTGATTAGCGATGAAAAGGTGAGTTTCTTGATGTTTGACCGCTCTTTTGCAGCATATCCGCTTCTAGTTATAGGTGGTTGGTTGCATCGCCTAGATGATGTATGGAATAGAACGAAGTGGCAGTTGATAATATTGGCAATAATAGCAATGGGAGTACTACTCCTACTTAACCCTTTAGGAAACATCAGTATGGCCCGGTGCAAGATTGAAAATCCATTTTTTTTCTTGACGGTCTCACTAGCTGGATGGTTCTTGCTTTCATCAGTTTCGAAAATTATACCGTTGAGACCCCTAGCTAAGTTGGGGGAGACTACTCGATCTATTGTGATGTGGCATATGATTAGTATGAAACTGGTTACTCTATCATATATTATTATTGCAGGGCTTCCGATGTTATTACTTGGTTCTTTCCCGGTTATATATGATTCCCCTTCGTATTTATGGATAATCTACTCTATTGTTTGCACTTTGATTCCATATTTTATGGGTGTGACATATGATAGAATTAAGTCTCATTTTTAGAATTTAGTTGGTTTTGGCGTGTTGTCTTTATCACAGTATAAGTTATGTCAAATGATGTATCAATGAAGAAAGCTGTGGCATATACAGCTATGGCTAAATATACCACAGCTATTCTTCAACTTGTTTTTGCAGCAATATTGTCCAGGTTATTAACCCCAGAACAATTTGGTACTGTTGCGGTGATAAATGTCTTTATTGTTTTTTTTCAAATCTTCTGTGATATGGGGTTTGGAACGGCTGTAATACAAGACAAGGGGCTTACGGAGAGACAAACAAATCATATTTTCTCGTGGACTGTATATTTAGGTTTTGCACTTATGTTATTGTTTATAGGTGCTTCATTCCCTATTGCAAAAATCTATGAGGACTCTATTTATGTGCCGTTAGGTATAATACTATCGGTTTCATTATTATTTAATTCTCTTAACATGATTCCAAATGCAGTCATGTTAAAGCAAAAGCAATTTAAAAGTATTGCATTCCGTACGATTCTTTCCAGTATAGCCGCCTCTTTGTTTACGATCGTTCTAGCATTCAAAGGGCTTGGAGTCTATGCTTTAGTTTTACAGGCTGTGTTTACATCGCTATTTATTTTTTTATGGAATGAATTATCGGTAAAGTTAAAGTTTTGTCTTAAGCCAGAGTTCTCTATAATAAAAAGAATATGGGGATATTCCGTCTATCAGTTTTTAGCTCAACTTTTAAATTATTTCAATCGTAATTTGGATAGTTTACTTATTGGCAAATATTTCTCTAAAGCAGATTTAGGACAGTATAATAAGTCATATCATTTAATGCAACTACCAATTACTTATATTCCAGGAGTGATAGGCCCGGCGTTGCATCCGATACTCTCAGAACACCAAAATGATCCCCAATATATTTATGATGCTTATATGAGAGTGCTAAAGATGCTTTCATTAGTTGGATGTTTTATTACGGTCCTTCTTTACTATACGGGAGAAGAGTTGGTCTTGATACTGTTTGGTGATCAGTGGCACTTAGCTATTACACCATTTAAATTATTGGCATTAAGTGTCTGGTGTCAATTGCTTATCAATACAGTTGGCCCAATATATCAAAGTCTTGGTAATACAAAGCTAATGTTTACTTCAGGTTTGATTGTAGGACCAATGATTATTGGTTTTATTGTTTTAGGCTGCGTGATGGGTAGTATAGTGTCTGTCGCCACATGCGTCTCAATTGCATATGTTTTCAACTTCTTCTTTTGTTTTTTCATTTTAATCAAATATGGTTTTCATATGAGTTTAAGGGATTTTTTCTGCAGTTTTATTCCTGATCTCATTATTATTAGCATATTGATGACAGTAACTCTTATTCCACTTCAAATTGATAATCTGGTGTTGTCTTTTATAGCGAAAAGTTTAATACTTAGTTCAGTCTATATTATTATGTTAATAATAACAAAGCAGCACAAGCCTTTCCTACAGATGATAAAAAAGTATAGGACCAACTAATTGGTTTAAGGTATAATTTGGAAGGATTGTGTAAATAAAATAGTTGTGAAGAATGAGAAAAGTCTTTGTGTCATACGCTAATTCTGCAATGTCTTATTCTCTAAAAAGGATAGGAAAGCAGGCGGAGAGTCTCGGTATTTTTGACGAAGTGCGGTTGTACACACCTGATGATTTACCTCACTATGTAAAGGGTGTTCCAGAATTAAGTGCTCCACGTGGGGCGGGATACATGATTTGGAAACCTATCATTATATATGAGACCATTAAAGGATTGAGTGAGAATGATGTTGTAGTCTTTGTTGATGCTGGTTGTACATTAAGGGAATCTTCATTATGGTCTATGTTGTTCCGTTTGATGAAGAAGTATGAAACTGTATGCTTTCAATATGAGAAAGAGCAGCCACAATGGGCGAAATATGGGATGATGGACTCATTAGAAGGTACTATGACAAAAAAGACCGCGATAGATTTTCTGGAAAAAAGATACTGTCATGAAAGTATTAAGAATGTGCCACAAATTATGACCGGAATGCTTTTTTTTAGAAATAAAGAAAACGAAGTGTTAAATAGGTGGAAAAACATTGCGGTAAGTTATCCAGGTTTATTTGCTGATCCAACGGATGAAGAGATAAAAGATCAATACCCTGAATTTGTTGTACATCGCCATGACCAATCTATTTTTACTGCATTAGCGTATAACGACCCAAATACCTTAGTACTACCAGAGATTAGTGAGCAATATACGCCCGATGCTTTTGTCTATGGCTCGCGTATTAGGGCCGCAAATTTCGTGTCGTTCCTTCTTGTTAGAGTGAAACAAATTGCTAGACGTTTTTTGGGAGATAAGATTATTGATGGTTTAAAGCGCAATTAACTGGACATAGACATGCTTATTCTATATTTAGGTATTCTCTTATTAGTTGTTACTTTGATTTCAAAGTGGAAACTTAGTCCTGAACTGGGTTTTGCGGTGATATTTATTATCATGGCATTCCAAAGTAATGTGCAGGGTGATTTTATTACATACAAAGAATTTTTTAATTCATTATCATCCTACACAGAGGAGGATGAGCCATTATGGATTTTTTTGAATAAAGTGTTTCATCCATTTGGATTCTTTGTGTTTAACTTGCTCCTTGTAACATTTGAAACGTTAGTTCTTTTAAAACTGACTAAGAAATATGCAGATAGGTCGTATATTGGACTTGCCGCAGTTCTATTCCTTTTTACGAATAGTATGTTGATAATACATATGAAAGCTTTGAGACAAGTATTAACGATTGAAATGCTCCTCATACCTTTCTTGTTGCCCAAGAAACAATCCTGGAGGCAAGATGTCCTGACGTTTGCTTTATTTGTAGTTGCATATTTCATTCATAATGCGAGTGCAGTAATGTTAATCCCTCTAGTATTATTATTCCTTGACAACCATTATAACCTATTTGAAGACAAAAAGGTGTCAAGCTTCATTCATAATGCGAGTGCAGTAATGTTAATCCCTCTAGTATTATTATTCCTTGACAACCATTATAACCTATTTGAAGACAAAAAGGTGTCAAGCAAAAAGAGCTATCTATTGCCATTTATTCTAACGGGTTTATTTTTAATTATTTATTCATTAAAAGTTACATTGTTGAGTGATAACCTTAATGTTCTAGCAATTGCCTTGCAAGATGAAGATTTTAGGTTGGGTAGTTATGCAACAATGAGAGAAACTGAAGGTAAAATTTTTGAAGTTTCATGGTTAATTGTACTTTATGATGCTATTATTGTTTTACTTTCAGCATGGTACTATAATAATACAAGTGGACGTCTACGAATTTTTGCAATTATGACAATTCTTGCATCTGTCTTGGATGTTTTATTCTTTGGGATGGGTTCTATGATGCGTATTGGATATTATTTTTCGATTGTAAACATTGTAGTATTACCTAACATTACATCATTAATAAGTAAAAAATACGATAGAATCTTGGCCTTGATATTTATTGTATTTTTGATAGGATATGCGATGAAAACTTCGTATCCATTTTTTACGGACCCAACAAACGGAAGGTTTGGAGCATATAAGTTTCTTTTCATGAATTAGTTTTTTTGAACTATGCAGAATGATATCTTAGTAAGTATAATTACAGTTTGTTACAATAGTGAAGCGACAGTAGAAGACACAGTTAAGTCGGTGCTGTCTCAATCATATACGAACTGGGAGCATATTATTGTTGATGGTGGATCTACAGATCGGACTGTTGAGATAATTAAATCATATCAAAAACAGTATGGTGAGAGACTTAGAGTCTATGTCGGCCCCGACAAGGGTATCTATGATGCGATGAATAAGGGTATTGGTTATGCTAAAGGAGAAGTTATTGGTATAATAAACTCGGATGATTGGTATGAACCCGATGCTCTAAGTGAAGTCATAGAAAAGTACTTGAAATGTGGAGATAGGATGGCTATAATGTCAGGAGGAGTTAATCGAATTAATGGTGGCGTTATATTGTACACACAGCATTTTAAACATGTCTCTGGTTCTGATTTTAAAAGAAATCTCCCATTACAGCACCCAGGTGTGTTTGTCTCTAAATCCGTTTATGAATCATTAGGTGGATTTGATTTAACATTTCGCGTGGCCGCAGACTATGATTTTCTATGGAGGTGCTACGATAGTAATAGGGTAATTTTTATATTATTAGATAACGTTGTTTCAAATATGAGAGAGGGGGGAGCTTCTGATGTTTTTTCCATAAAAGGTATATATAGAATAGCTAAAGAGAGGCAACGTATAATATCGAAGCATTGTAATTCTTTAGAATCTATTTGGTTCCCATTTGTCTTCTTCAACAAAGAAGTGGTTACTCAATTAATCAAATCAATCATGGGCTCCAAACAGTTGCATTCTTTATATCGTAGATTTAACAAAACAATAATAAGTCAATAAATATGAAGGTCTCCGTATTAATGGCAGCTTACAATTCAAATATTGGTTATTTACAAGAAACTATTGACTCGATTCTGAGTCAATCATTTGCCGATTTTGAATTGATAATAGTTGATGATGGCTCAAAAGAACCGCTAGAGCCAATAATAATGAAAATGACCCAAGATAATAGAGTTGTTGTCTATAGGAAAGAGAATACAGGATTAGGCTCTTCTTTAACCTATGGAATAGAAAGAGCAAGGGGTGAATTTATTGCAAGAATTGATGACGATGACGTATCTGTGCCAGATCGTTTGCAAAGGCAAGTAGATTTCTTAGATGAGCATCCTGAAGTGAGTTGTGTTGGTGGTCATATATATTATAGATGTGACAACAAAATATATCCACATCCTCGTTTCCCTCTACAACATGAGAAAATAATTAAAAGGCTTGTGACAATGCATTTTTCGATGGCACATACAACATTGATGTACAGGAGAGATGCAGTAAAAAAGGTAGGATGCTACCGTATAGCCAAAGGCAATGAAGATCTTGATTTGCTACTTCAATTAGGTACAGTGGGACGGCTGGCGAATATTGATGAATATTTAACCTATTATAGACTGACTTCAACAGGATTATCAGTAACTAGCCCACAAAAAGCAGATGCTTATACTTTTGCATTAGAATCTGCTCTAGAATATCAAGGGTATTCACCATATTATAGTGAAATAAAGAATTCAATCAATTTGCTTAAAAAAGGCGACCATAAATCGTTATTAAATCGGATTGGCCTATCTGAAAGATCAGTTTTAATGTGGATTACTAAATATTTTGGCAAACGCCTCTCGTAATAATAAATTAGAATGAGGATGAAAGATAAGAATAAGTACAGAATTGGGAAGACGTATATCTCCATTACAAGTCAACCTGATGCGCAAAGGCGTATTGCTGAGGCCGTAATGAATGGAGGTGGAGTTTATGTGTGTGTGTCTGACCCAAGAACAGTGGATTTGGCATCGAAGGACGAGAAGTATCGTGAGGTGATGGCTAATTCGTTTATGAATACCCCTGACGGCCAACCCACTCTTTGGGCTGCAAGGCTCTGGGGCTTGAAACAAGTGGAGCGCACCATGGGTCCAATCCTCTTTCAAGAGATGATAGAGAATCCTGGTAGTGGATTAAAGCATTTTCTCTTGGGGGATACTGACGAAACGTTAAAAAGCATTGTAGAAAAGGCCGCAGAAAAGAATGCTCAGATTGTAGGAACGTATTCGCCTCCCTTCTGTAAATTGGAAGAATATGACTATGAGGGTATAGCCAAAATGATTAACGATAGTGGGGCAGACATAGTATGGACAGCTATGCGTGCACCTAAGCAGGATTACTTCAATGTAAACATACTTCCTTATCTTGACAAGAAAGTATGCATTGGGGTTGGTGCCGCATTCCGTTTCTATCTTGGTGAGTATAAGATGGCTCCACCTCTCATCAAGAAACTTGGATTGATGGGACTCTATTGGGGACGTAAAGGTCAGCCCTGGGGAAAGTTCATCTGGGGCTACTTGACAGATAATATGCCATTCCTTTGGCACCTGGCCAAGATACCTTTTAGGAGACTGGCTGGGAAAAAGTACTACGAATAATTGAGAAATAATACATATTTATATGGACAAAGTAAGAGTTGGAATCATCGGTTTTGGCCGTATGGGATTGACCCACTACAGCATCATCAACACACATCCGGCAGTGGAGATGACGGCCATAGCTGATACGTCGAGCACTATGCTCAACATGATTAAAAAGTATTTGCCGGCGGTGAAAATGTTTGAGGACTACAAGGACCTACTGAACAGTGGTCTTGTGGATGCAGTAATCATCTGTACTCCGTCCATTCTCCACTATGATGCCTGCAAGTTAGCAGGTGAGAATGGAATAGCTGTATTCTGCGAAAAACCGTTTACTACATCCCCTGCTCAAGCTCTGGAACTTGCAGACCTTTTCGAAGGCAAGGGTTTGGTGAATCAGGTAGGTTATGTTTATCGCTTTGATGTAGTGTTCAACAAGGTGAAAGAGTATCTGCAGGCAGGGTTGATTGGTGACATCTGCCATGTGAATGCCCAGTTCCTGAGCGCTACTATCAGCAGTGCTAAACCGGCCAAAGGATGGCGCGCAAAGCGCGAGAATGGTGGCGGTGCAACTTATGAGATGGGTAGCCACGTGTTTGACCTGATGAACTTCTTTTTGGGTAAACAGACCAAGGTATATGGCTCTCTGTTGAATAAGGTTTACTCTGATAGTGTTGAGGATGTATGCTCTGTGGATGTACAGTATAATAACACTACCTCTTGCTCAATGCATGTGAACTGGAGCGACTATACTTACCGCAAACCCATGCTGAAACTGGATTTCCACGGAACTAAGGGTAAGATTCAGGCAGACCTCTATGGTTTGAAGGTTTTCCTTCGCGAGGAGAACAAGCAGTTTAATTTGCCAGAGGGCTGGACTTCTACACCTATGAATATGTTGCCAGATCCGTGTCCTTACTATGTACGTGGCACAAGCTTTACCAACCAGCTCTATGCTTTTGCAGATGCCGTACTGGCAAATAAGAAATCAACGGGATGTTCATTCCGCGAGGCCGCAGAGACCCAGGAACTGATTCATACCATTTTTGAGAACAACGAAAAATAATGCAGCCATGGAGAAGATAGATAAGATAGTTTTTGGTGACAATCAGTTTTTTGGAATCAATCACCGTTCTCAGGAGAAGGCTGAGGAGATGTTGAAGCGCTTTAGTGATTTACATAACATCCTGAAGGTATATGATGACGCATTTGATTGTGGCGTGAAGGCTGTGATGCTGAACAGCAATGACCGTGCAGAAGAGATATGCCAGTATTTCCGTGACCATAAGTCACAGTATGGAGATTTGGTTTGGTATCCTTCAGTACCGTATCCCCACAAGTATGCTAATATGGTAAACGAGTTGGGTATATTCCCGGCCATCAGCGAGGTGTTATTCAAGGGCAACTCTGCCGGTGGTGTGCTTAGCATGATTGGTAAGGGTGCAAGTGCAGTGCTGACCAAGGATGCCATGAAGATGATGGATATGCTGCTGGATGTGGAATTCAAGATTTTCCGTGGTTTGAACGTCAACACATTCTTCCTGCTGAATCCTATTACCGACTTGCTGTTGGGCTATAACATCAAGGATGTGTTTGAACACTACTGCGAATATGTACGCAAAAAGTATAAATGCAATCCAGGTTTAATTACTCTGAACATGCCTTACTTGAAGAGTAAGCTGGAAGAATGGGGTATTGATGAAGTGGTGATTTGCTCTTCTATCAATGCGGCTGGATTCAATATGCATCCTTCCAAGGAAGCATACGAGAAGGCTATTGCAGAGAATGACCCCAGCAAGTATCAGTTGATGGCTATGAATGTGTTGGCATCCGGTTCTATTTCTGTTCAGGAGTCATTTGACTACATTAATAGTCTGAATCTGCAGAGCGTTACATTTGGCGCATCATCAAAAGGACACATCCAGAGCTCGTTTGATGCAATCAAGATTTAATTTTCTATGAAGATATTGATTACTGGAGTCCACGGATTCGTGGGCTCCAACTTGGTAACATATTTGTCTCCCCATAACGAGATTTACGGTCTTGACATTATTGCCCCTGAAAAGGAAGGTGTTGCCAAGACCTACTCTTGGGATGATCTGGATTCAGGTAGAGTACCGGAAGTGGATGCCATCATTCATTTGGCTGGCAAAGCTCATGATACCAAGAACCAGACGGTGGCAGATGTGTACTTCAAAGTAAACAGAGACTTGACCATCAAGGTTTTTGATTATTTCTGTACTCATGACTCCATCAAGAAATTTGTGTTCTTTAGTACGGCTAAAGCCGCTGCTGACAAGGTGGATGGAGTGCTGACTGAAGATGTAGTTCCTAGTCCTGTAGGGCCTTACGGAGAATCCAAAATTGCAGCAGAGGATTACATCCTGCATCACCTGCCTGAAAATAAGGATGTTTACATCTTCCGCCCCTGCATGATTCATGGCCCTGGAAATAAGGGCAACCTGAATCTGCTGTACAATGTAGTTAAGAAAGGTATTCCTTGGCCACTGGGAGCATTTGAGAACAGAAGAACATTTACGAGCATTGAGAACATTTGCTTTGTCGTGAATGGTGTGCTGACCAAGGATGTTCCGACTGGCATCTACAATATGGGTGATGATGAGGCACTTTCTACCAACGAGCTGATTGAAGAAATCTGCAAGAGCCTTGGCAAGAAAGCCCATATCTGGAAACTCCCCAAGGGTTTGATGAATGGTGTGGCCAAGGTGGGCGGATGGTTGCATCTGCCACTGAATCCGGAACGGTTGCGCAAACTGACGGAGAGCTACATTTCATCGAACGCCAAGATAAAGAAGGCGCTTGGTGTGGAGAAGATGCCTGTGGATGCAAGACAGGGATTGAAGGTTACTTTAGAAAGCTTTAAATAATGTGGGGATATATAAGTATTGCAGTCATATTGCTGGTTGCTGAGCTGGTCTATTTTAAGATAGCAGACCATTTTAACATAGTTGACAAACCCAACGAGCGGTCATCGCACTCGCGTATTGTTTTGCGTGGTGGAGGTGTGATTTTTACGCTCTCCATTATTGCGTGGGCTGTGATGATGTTGGTGCAGGGGAGTGATATTACCGGCTATATTCCGTTTCTGGTTGGGCTGCTGATGGTGGCAGGAATCAGCTTTGTGGATGATATCCACTCGTTGCCGGATTCACTGCGTATGGCAGTGCAGATTGTGGCATTCTTGCTGATGTTTTGGAGCCTTGGCATGATGCAGTGGAGTATGTGTTGGGTAATTCCTATTGCACTGTTCTTCTGTGTGGGAGCAACGAATATCATCAATTTTATGGATGGTATTAATGGCATCACGGCAGGTTATGGGCTGGCTATGCTTATACCTATATTACTACTGAATACCAATATGGAGTTTATGGAGCAATCCTACTTGATTGTTGCCATTATTGGTATTCTGGTGTTCAGCTATTTTAATATGCGCCCCAAAGGTAAGGCAAAGTGTTTTGCCGGTGATGTGGGTAGCATAGCGATTGCTTTTATCATTCTGTTTGCTCTGGGCAAACTGATGCTGGCTACGGGTGATGTGACCTATATTGTGTTCTTCCTTTGGTATGGTGTGGATGGTGCTATGACCATTTTCCACCGCATTATGCTGCACGAGAACCTGGGGCAGGCACACCGTAAGCATGCATTCCAGCTGATGAGTAATGAACTGAAGATGGGGCATGTGACAGTCACGATGATTTACACCATTGGGCAGTTGGCGGTATCACTGGGATTTATCTATCTGTGTCCTGATACTGTGCTGGCGCACTGGATTTATCTTGTGGTGGCAGGATTGGTGCTGGCCGGGGCGTATGTGGTGTTTATGAAGAAGTATTATCATTTGCATGTAGAATATTTGGCTTCGCTGAAGAAGTAATCTTAAATTTATAAATTGAGGGATATGAAGATTACACAAACAGTACTTGATGAACTTACAGCTAAGGCAAAGGAATTGCCAAGGCTTCGCATGAATCTTGACCTGCGCGATTCTGCGGAGGACACTTCTCAGAGGATGTTGAATGCGATAGAACCAGGTTCTCCATTACCTATTCATAGACATCAGAAGACCTCGGAAACAATGGTGTGCCTGAGGGGCAAGCTTCGGGTGGAGTATTATGATGAACTTGAACGGATATGTACCGATTCGTTTATCATTGAGCCTGGAGGTTCTAATGTGGCTGTGAGTATTCCTATAGGTGTATGGCATACAGTGCATGCGCTGGAATCAGGTACGTGTATTCTGGAAATGAAGAATGGAGCGTATGAACCATTGTCGGATGTTGATATACTAAAGTGATATGACTATGGATGACATCGTATTACGTATCCGTGATCTGATAGAGAACGAAGCAAGGTCTTGCTCTATGGACTTCGGCTGTATTACACCTCTTTACGTCTATAGGATGTAAGGAGGTGAAGTGAGTTTTCCCAGATCCGACACTGAAAGATTATCGCCTCAGTGAGATTGAGAAGGCTAAGCCAGCGGGAATTGGATATGAGTTCTCAAGGGCGACTTCGATTTCGAGGCTCATAAGAAGCTCGTCCCCATGCAGCCCGGTGATGTACCAACCACCTATGCCGATGCTACAGCCCTAGAACGTGACTTCGGGTTTACTCCAAAGATCACATTGAGAGAAGGATTAAGAAAGTTTGCAGAGTGGTATAAGGAGTTTTATGGCTACAAATGATGGAAAGCGTAAGCATTTGTAAATAGCGGAATCAATGTGCCGGCTGTAACGGAATGAAATGTGCCGGCCTTAGCGGTTTCAAATGTACCGTCTCGCTTGAGGTCGTAATTCCGGGTGCAAAGATACACTATTTATCTTGATTTTCGTCTTAAACTTTCACCTTTTAACTCAATTCTCCTCGCATTTGCCGTTAGACGGTCCATGATAGCATCTGCCAAAGTAGGCTCTTTGATATAGTCGTACCACTTGGCAATAGGCAGTTGTGAGGTAATGATGACAGACTTCCGTTCATAGCAGTCCTCGAGTATCTGTAGCAATGCCAGACGTGAGTTGTCATCTAGAGGCTGCAAGCCAAAGTCGTCAAAGATGACGAGGGAGTTTCTCTCAATATGGTTAATGACCTTAAGTAGTGTCCCATCAGCCTTTGCCATAGAGATTTTCTCAATAAAGCGGTTCATGGAGTAGTACTCCACACGATGACCTAAGAGGCATGCCTGCCTTCCCAAAGCACAGGCAAGAAACGATTTTCCACAGCCAGTTCTGCCTGTAATCAGCAGGTTCTGGGCTCGTGGGATAAAGTCGCAGTCTGCGAGTTCCTGTAGCGTCTGTTTGGTGAGGTTGCGCTCTTCTGAGCAGATTACATCCTCCATCACAGTGTTGTACCTAAGGCGGCTTGTACGCAGGTACATCTCCGTACGTTTGCGGTTTCTGTACTGGATCTCCGATTCCACCATCTTTGCCATGAAGAGGTCGAGCGTAGGTCTGTTCTCTGGCGAGAGTGTTTCCATTGACAGGTAGTACTCAGCCATTCCTTTGAGCTTCATCTGCTGAAGCTGGGCGATTGTCACTTGGTTGTTCATCTTTCCGTTACTTTAAATGATTAAACCTTAAAATTTAAAATATGAAAAACACTCGGGGAACGCCTGCCGGCAAGGGGCAGACAGCCCCGACGAGGCTCTGCCTATACGTATGCCGACGGTCCCCTGACATCGTCGTTGGCGGGCATGTACGAGGTGTCTCCCTGCTGTAAGGGCACACTGTCAAGCCCGTGCTCCAGTATATTCTTCAGGCGGGTATATGTACCCGTTGTTATTGTACCTAAACGCAGACAGGCCTGCTCCATACGCTCATTTCCATACTTCTCGGCAAGTCTGAGTATGCCGTGACAGGATTTGTATGCCTGCTGTACAAAATAAGGCGATTTCAGTACATTCTCCACTACCTCATGGGCATGCGGGCCTATTAGGCGCGACTTGTCCAGGAAATAGGCAGCATTGCATTCCTTGGTACGCATATAGGCCAGGT
>Ga0310695_10003369_pt1 | contig 31535 bp, 21 predicted proteins | sample RumenRJG_04DNA_FD_203882 | JGI IMG/M metagenome (GOLD analysis project Ga0310695, IMG submission 203882) | Bovine rumen microbial communities from Lethbridge, Alberta, Canada - RJG_04 (v2) (version 2) | ecosystem: Host-associated > Mammals > Digestive system > Stomach > Rumen | place: Canada...
GGATTTATATGGAATCCGCTGACTCTCCAATCAATTTGCTTCCAAGGTATTCAACCCATCTGGTTTCAATTGTGGGATGGGATGACAATTATCCAGGATCAAATTTTGGAAAGGACATTCCAGATGGAGCTTTCTTAATAAGGAACAGCTTTGGAGAGGATTTCTTTGATAAAAAATTGTATGAGACAGTGTTTTTGGAAGGTGAGGGATATAACTGGATTTCCTATTATGACTTGACGCTTTCAACGGAATCCATGGCATATGCGATAGTCAATGTTGAAGGCACCGACAACTATAACCGCAATTACCAGTACGACACCAAAGGAACTCTCATCAGCATGGGATATAACTCGGATACAGCATGGTTTGCAAATCAATTCACTGCTGCCGACAACAGTCCTCTGGCGGCATTCAGCCTATACACATTTGCTCCTGATTCCACATATGAGGCATACATCTATGTTAATGATAGGCTCTCATATGCACAAAACGGTTCAATATCCAATCCCGGATACAGCACAATCAAATTGAACAGGCTGGTGGACTTGAATAAAGATGATATTTTCAGGATTGCAATCAGATTGACCTGTCCTGGATTCATATATCCGATTCCGCTTGAAACCGCTGACAGCTCATTCATTACCAAGACAACTGCTGATTTGAACCAGTCATTTGTAAGTCCCGATGGCATCAACTGGCATGACATCTCACAGGCCACCGATGCACTGTATATGGAATTGGGAAGTTTGTCCTATAGGAAGATGAACAATACAAATGTGTGCCTAAAGGCATTTACCGTAAAGCTTGATACGGAAATTGTCGCAGGTGCACTGACCTGTGTCTATAACGGCGGAAAATATCTGACAGCGACACTGAAAGATTCAAAAAATCGCCCTATATCAAATAAGAGGGTTTCAATTACATTGAATGGGCAGACAGGAACCTTGACCACCGATTCAAATGGACAGATAAGGCTGTCTACAAACAATTTGGATGTAAAAACATATGTTGCGACAATCTCATTTGATGGGGATAACAGCTATGCCAAATCCGCTGTGAATGTCAAGGTCACGGTTAAAAAGGCAACTCTAAAACTAACTGCCAAGGCAAAGAAATTCAAAAAATCTGTCAAAACCAAAAGATATACTGTAATTTTGAAAACCAATCAGAATAAAGCCATGAATGGTGTTAAAGTCACTTTGAAAGTTAAGGGCAAAACCTACAAGGCAATCACTAACGCTAAAGGTAAGGCTACCTTCAAGATAAAAAACTTGAAGAAAAAAGGCAAATTTACAGCTAAAGTCAAGTTTTCAGGAAATGCATATTATAATGCAGTAACCAAGAATGTTAAAATCACAGTCAAGTAACTCGGCTTCTGGCCTTGTTACTGCCTTTTTTATTTTTTGCCTGCCAAATACCACCCAAATTCTCAAATGTAGGTCTCATATTTTACCATTCATTCGATTTAAAATTCGTTATATTGATTACTTCATTTAGTATTTTAATCCTCAGTTGGCGGCTAAGCAACTTATGCCAGTTCGTAGAATTGTTATATACATATGATTGACACAATATTAATTATATTTCAAACAATATGGGTAGGATTTGATCATATGGAAAACAAAAATGTTATTATAATTTTGATTATAATAATTGTTATTCTTGTAGCTGCAATAGGATTTTTATTTTTTAATCAAACTGCTGCAAAAGAACCGACAAAAATTAAGGTTACAAGTGACAAGAAGCAATATGAGGGTGGAAAATTGTCAATTGAATTGACAGATTTGAATAAAACTCCATTATCAAAACAAATAGTCAATATCACAATCACCAACAAAAAGGGCAAAGTGGTTGTTGACGATGTTGTAAAAACCAATTCAAAGGGTAAGGCAAAACTCGATTTGAATTTAAAGAAAGGCAAGTACAAAGTCAATGTTAGTTATGGTGGAAATGAAAACTACACAGGAGACAATACAACACAGAAATTAACCATTAAAGAAAAGAAAGTTGTTGAAGCTACGGTTGAAAATGTAAACTCAAATGATAATTCAGCAGGTCAAGCAAGTGATAGTAAAATGCCTGAAGAAACAAGAAAAATTTATGAGGCAAGGCAAAAAGCCGCAGATGATGGAATACCAATGGCTGAATACATACATTCTCCGGAATTAGTAGAAAAATACCAGGCAATGGTAGAGGATTAAATATGGATAGTTTGGAAAGTTAATATCATTTGATCTTAACCGGCCGCCAAAAGCAGTTGGTTGGGGATGAGTTGGTGGAATGGGTGTTGAAGGATTGTGATATTTGGAGCATTATTTTGTTGATAGGGATGTTAAAATTAAATGTTGTATTTTAATTGATTGCATCGATTAGGTCTTCTATATAATTTTTACTATGGCCAGATAATTCATTTCTTAATATATACGATACTTTTTTTAATACCTTTGACTAAATATTAATAGGTAATTTAAAAATTATAGGTTTTATCATGACTATTACTCATAAGCATATTGATGAAATTTTTGAATATGATGGGAGCCAAATCAATCCCTCATGGGCGTTTCAGGAATTTGGCATTTACGGATCTTCAATCATAACATGGATAGGTCCGGTAAATATAACTCCTGACAATCTGAAGGACTTTGCCGACGTTGGCCTTGAAATCAAGTCAAATTATATGGCCAATTTCATTTGCGAGTTTTTCGACCAGCAGCCTCCGAACATGAGGATTGCCTATTTGAGGCAAAGGCTTCTTGTAATGATTTTCAGAGAAATATTGACTGAATATGGGGTTCAAACAGAAAGGGAAGGTGATGACATTTTCGTTGACGGAAGAAAACTGTCCATCTCAATAGCTTCAGTATCATTGAGCTCAGCAAAGATTCACTTTGCGCTTAACCTTGAGGACAAGGGAACTCCAAGTGATGTTGAAACAATTGGATTATATGATATCAGAGTCAATGGCAGGCAAGTATTCACAGAAGACAATTTGCTGGATTTAATCAATAAGACCGTAACAAAATTCATAGATGAATTGGAAACAATTGAAAAAGATATAAGTAAAACCAAGGTGTTAGGATGAAAATTTTAGTTAATGGTATTCAATCAAATTTAAGGTTCTCCTCTGCACATGTAATTCCTGGCCATGAATCATGCGGATATATCCATGGTCATTCATACTTTGTGGATGTGGAAATAGAAGGTGAAAGAGCAGGGAAGTTTGAATTTGTAGTTGATTTTAAAGATGTTAAGGGTTATACAAAAGCGATTTGTGACGAATTGGATCACAGGTTGCTGATTCCTGTTTACAATGATTTAATCGAGTTCAAGGATTTCGACAAGAAAAACGATTCTATTTTCGATTTGAAAAAGAGACATTCTGTCCATTTCAAGATTGACGGTAAGGGCTATTCCCTGCCGGGCGTTGACTGTGTGTTTCTGCCGCTTCCTTACTCCTCCGCTGAAGAGCTGTCAAAATTCTTCGCTGAAACTTTGGCCAAAAAGCTGTCTGAGGACTATGACAATCTGGAATATGTTGCGGTGTGTGTAAATGAGGGAATCGGTCAGGGTGCCGAATTCAGGAAAGATTTCAAATGAAGGCACCGATTATCGAAATATTTTCATCCTTTCAGGGCGAAGGTCTTCTGATAGGTGAAAGACAGATTTTTGTGAGATTTGCAGGCTGCAATCTCAACTGCAACTACTGCGACACCAATGATAGTAAATCCGAAAAGTCAGGAACTTTAATGACTCCTGATGAGGTCACAGCAGAGATAAATAAACTGATTACTCCTGACTGCATGACCATATCATTTACTGGAGGTGAGCCGAGCCTATATCCTCAATTCATTTCTGAGGTGGCTAAAAATTTTAATCTTAAAATAATGCTTGAGACAAACGGCACTTTGCCGGAGAATATTGACTCCATTGAGAAATTGGACATCGTTTCTCTGGATATAAAGTTGCCTGAGCATTTTGATGGTGATTTTGATAATTCCATTTTTTTAAATGAGATTAAATCATTAAATTTATTAATAAAAAAATCAATAAATGTATATTGTAAAGTAGTTATATTGCCATCAACAAAAATAAAGTCATTTAAAGGGGTAGTTGAAAAATTATCACAAAATATTTCAAACAAAAGCAACCTTAAAATAATTATCCAACCTTCCAGTCCGTTAGGAGAATGGAAAGACATTAATTTTAAATTATTTGAGTTTTCCGAAGTTGTTGGGCAATATTTTGAAGTTTCCACCATTCCTCAAATCCATAAGATTTTGGATATTGAGTGAATTTTTGTTTTGATATTTATTGATTTTTATTTTGATGATAGCAATTGTAAATGAGGTGTGTAAATGAAAGATAAAACATCTATTAACAGAAAATCAAATACTGGAGCAGTTGAACGTGAAACCAAAGTTCATGATAGGGAAGGAGACATAATGGCTATTGCTACTAGAGATGTAGTTTCAATTCCTCCTTCAAAAAGTATCAAGGACACTGCAAAAGTAATGATGGAACATGAATTTAGAAGATTACCAATCACAGATCCTGGTTCTGGCAAATTATTAGGTATTGTGACTGTAATGGATATATTGGATTTCTTTGGTGGAGGAAAAAAATTCAATATCATAGAAAAAAAATACCAAGATAATTTCCTTGCAGCTATCAACGAACCAGTAAAAGAAATCATGACCCGTAATCTGATTTCAGTTTCAAACAAAGCTTCCATTGGCGATACCATTGAAGCAATGTTATCCAACCAGTTAGGTGCTATACCAATCATCGATGCTGATGAAAAACTCGCAGGTATCGTAACCGAAAGGGATATTGCCTTATCATTGGCTGGCGTTGCAGGAAAAGACATTGTACAGGATTACATGACTACCAAAGTTTTCAACACAACTCCTGGAACTTCCTTGGGAGACGCATGTAAAATCATGGTTAGGAACGGTTTAAGGAGAATTCCAATTGTCGGCGGTGAAGCGGACATATCCAAAGCTGCCAAAAAACTTTTAGGTATCCTGACTTCCACTGATGTCATAAGATTCTTCAATGCAAAAGAACTTTTTGACCATTTGAATTCCAATTTGGCAACCGATGTGCTGGACCAGACTAAAATTTCAGACATCATGGTTGAAGAGCCAATTACAGTTGAGCCTACCATGACTATCGGAGAGTTATGCGAACTCTTTTCCGAAAACAATATTGGTGGAGTCCCAGTTATTAAAAATGATAAAGTAATTGGAATTATTACTGAAAGAGACATATTGAACGCAGTTAAAAGATATTAAAACATTTTTAGGAGATGATAATATGCAAATTAAGAATTTGATGTCTGAGGATATAATTACCATAGACAAAGATCAAAATCTTTCTGATGCTTTGAAATTGTTGCGCAAACATAACGTTTCACGTTTGCCTGTAACCAATAATAAGGAATTGGTCGGCATTATTTCCGAAAGGGACATTGCCGCTAAACTCGGTTCCTCAAAATATGAAAGTATGCCTGCATCAAGACTTCATATTTCATCTGTAATGGTTAAAGACGTATTTACAGTTCCTGAAACTATGCAATTGGATGAAGTAGCAAGATTAATGCTGGAAAACGGTATCGGTTCCGTTCCTGTCATGAATGATGACGGAAAGATGGTCGGAATTGTATCCAAGGCCGATTTTGTTACCCTTGCTGTAGGAATTGCTTTTGATAAGATTACTGTTAAAGAGATAATGACAAAGGATTTGACAGTAGTCTCACCAACTGAAAGACTTGTTCACGCAAGAAGGCTCATGATTGAAGATCATGTGGGCAGACTGCCGGTTGTTGAAGACGATGAATTGGTGGGCATGCTCACTTCTAAAGACCTGATGAGGGCTTTCATCGACTTTAGGAAAAAGGTGCCTGAAAAATACCAGAAATCTCAAATCAAGGAGGTTTTGGTTGAATATATCATGTCTTCAAATCCTACTGTCACATCAAGGGATGCAACCATCTCTGAGGTGGCTAATGTAATGATTGAAACCGGATATAATGGTTTGCCTGTTGTTGAGGGCAATGATTTAGTTGGTATAATAACACAAACTGATATTTTAAGGCTGATTGAAAAATTAGAATCTTAAATATCAACTTTTTTTTATTTTTTTTGGGTGATTAGCATTACATTAATATCATTTTTAGGGCCAAAAGGAACATTCACTCATGAAGCGGCTGGTATGATTGGAGACGAGCTGATTCCATACTGCACAATTCCTGCAGTGATGGAAAGCGTGGCAAATGATGAAACCGAATATGGTGTCGTTCCAATCGAAAACTCAATTGAGGGGCCTGTGGGCGTGACATTGGATTCCCTGGCTCATAAGTTCGATTTGAAAATATTCAGGGAAATAATCATTCCGATCAATCAGAATCTGATTGTCAATCCGGGATGTGTGATGGATGACATTGAGGATGTCTATTCTCATCAGCAGGCTATTGCACAATGCCAGGAATTCATAAGCCGAAATGGAATCCAGCCCCATTATGCCATAAGCACTGCAAATGCCGCCAAGAATATCATTGGGGACAAGTCCAAGGCAGCGATAGGTAACGCAAAGGCTGCTGAATTATATGGTTTGGAAATTCTCAAGCCCAACATTCAGGACATGGACAATAACGCAACAAGGTTCATTGTCGTTTCGAACAGTGACCATGAGCCGACCGGCAGTGACAAGACATCAATCATTTTTTCCATATATGAGGACCGTCCGGGTGAACTCTATAATATTTTGGGGATTTTCCAAAAGAATAACATAAACTTGACCAAAATCGAATCCAGGCCATCAAAAAAGGGTTTGGGAAGATATCTGTTTTTCATCGACTTTTATGGTCATAAAGATGATGATATTATTAAAAATATCATTGATGAGATTGATGAAAACACTTATTTTTTGAAAGTTTTAGGTTCCTATCCTGAATTTTAGGTAACATTTAAATTAATGTTTGAATATAATTTAAAGTATAATAATTTCAGGGAGGGTAGGAATGTCAGAAGATAGAGATAAACTTCTTCAAGTTATGAATAGTTTGGAAGCAGATTATAAGTCTGGCAAGATTTCTGCTGGAAAATACAAATATTTCCGTTCTAAATATGAAGATAAATTAAATTCTATTGATGCGATGGAAGCAACTAAGCGTATTAGGTCCATGCAGGGTAAGTCAACTACCAGAACTAAAAAAAGAAGCAAAAAACCTACCAATTATAAGAAAAAGCAAGAACAAGATCTAGTTCAAAAATATATTATAAATCCTAAAAAGGATGATGAAAAATATAATAAAAAGAAAAAGTCCTCAATGAGTAGCGGTACTTTTACAGCAATAACCTTATTGGTGCTTGTAATTGCATTTGGTGCAGGTGTAGCTTACGGTATCTTTAATTTGGATTCCGAATCAGTTGCCAATTCCGGTGTAGTTGCTACTGTTGAAGATACAGCATTCCCTGAAATTGTTGCTGTTGTAAATAATACTACACACACTAATTTTACTGACACTTCAAATTATACTCAGGCCGACAGCAAGACCACTGACAATAATGATGACAATCAGGTTGAAACTACAACCACAACTACGACTACGACCACAACTACAACCACTGATGACTCGTCAGACAGCTCTCAATCCAGTTCCAGTTCATCAAGTGATAGTAGTAGCAGTGATTCATCGAGCAGTGATTCCTCAAGTTCGTCGGATAGTGGCAGTGATTCATCGGGCAGTGATTCCTCAAGTTCAAGTGAGGGGACATCTGGGTAATGATTAAGGTGATTTTATGAAAGGTAAAATTCTAAAAGGAAGTATTATAGCAATTATTCTCATCATGTTTTTGGTTTCAAGTGTCAGTGCTGAAAATAAGGCAAATGATGAAAAAGTTTTAACTTTATCAAAAGGCGGATTGGTTATAAAATATCCTTCAGATTGGGGGGTTTCACAGGCCAAATCAAATTATTCAATAATGTCAATTTCAAAACTGGATTCAATAGATTCAGCTGGAGTCGGTCAGGTCAACATTAACTTTGAGAAAAAGCCGATTGAAGGGGATTTCCACACATTTGTAAATTCCACCTACAACTCCATGCAGTATGATTCTTCATTCAAGCTGGTTTCTTCCGGTGAATCTGTAATCGGGGATAGGCAGGCTGTTGAATACATCTACACTTCAAATCAGAATGGTGTGGAACGTGAACACAAGGCTGTTTGGTTTGAAAAAGGCGGTCAGGCTTATGTTTTATTATATAGTGCCCCAATAAACCAGTTCGAACAAAATTTATATGTATTTGATTATATCCTATCAGATATTCAAATCACTTAAGGTGTTTAAATGATCGTTTTGTGTGTTACTGGTAGCATTGCAGCTACCGAATCCATCAAATTGGCACGTGAGCTTAGAAGAAACGGTGTGGAAGTTAAATGTTTCATGAGCGATTCCGCATGTGAAATCATTCATCCGAATGCAATGGAATTCGCTACAGGCCATGATGTCGTAACCAAACTGACCGGCAAAATAGAGCATGTCAAATATTCCCAGGAAGATTTGATACTTGTCGCTCCGGCCACAGCAAACACCATTTCCAAATTTGCTCATAAGATTGCAGACAATCCCATTTCAACATTGCTGATTACTGCCCAGGGCCATGACACTCCGATTATCTTTGTTCCATCTATGCATGATTCAATGTATCGTGCAGTCAAGGAAAACATCGATAAAATAAAGGATGAAGGTTCAGCATCTTTCATCAAGCCTAGAATGGATGAGGGCAAAGCAAAATTCCCTTCAAAAGAGGACATAGTTCTTGAATCTTTAAGAACCATTAATTTAAATAAATGATTGGCATGATTAAAGGCAAAAAGATTTTGATAAGTCTTGGGGGGACTTATGAACCTATTGATTCAGTAAGAGGCATTACTAATAAATCCTCCGGCAAGATGGGTTTGGCTCTTGCAAAGGAAGCATATATACGGGGTGCCGATTTAACATTGGTTGTCGCCAATGTCAGCGTCGAAATCCCTTCTGTTTTTGATGTCATTCGCGTTGAGACAAGCAGCGAAATGAATGAGGCTATTTTAAGGTTGGTTCCTGATTGTGACATTTTCATATCTGCCGCAGCGGTTTCAGATTTTGAATTCAGAAAAAAATCAGATAAGAAAATTGATTCTTCCAGTTCTCTTTTTTTAAATTTAAAGCCAACAACTAAAATCATTCGCCAGATTAAGGACATCAATCCAGACATTTTCCTTGTCGGTTTCAAGGCGGAGTTCAATATTTCAAAAGATGAGATTATTAGCTGTGCCCGCAAACAGATTGCCGATGCCGGAACGGATCTGGTTATAGCCAATGACATTTCAAAGGAGAATTGTCAGTTCGGATCCGATGACAATGAGGTCTTGATTGTTGACGATGAGGTTTTGACAGTACCTCTGGCTTCAAAAAGGGAGATTGCAAAAAGCATTTTTGACGTGATTTCCAAAAAAATATAAGTTCATCTACCTGTCTGGACACAGTATTATATTTTTCAATCTTAACTTCATTTATTTTATAATCATGTTTATTTATTTTAATAGTTTTATGATTTCAATTAGTTTAATTAATTGATAAATGAATTATTTTGATAGTTTTTTCACGACTATTTTTCCATAGCATTGAAATTTTCAGCATGTGGCGAACTGCATCATATATGTTTCAATTCACAATTGCATTTTAAAATCAATTTTGTTTTTGCCGTATTATGTCATATATAATGTAAAATTAATTTTATACTTCAAGTTTTAACCAATCAATTTTTTGGTTTGTGCCGTAAATCTATATGAAAATTTAGCTATAATGGAGTAATACTTTTTTAATTAAAAACAGTAAATTAATCTTTTAAAAAAAGTTTTTTTAAAATTAGTTTTGAATAAAAATAAGTTCATGCCTTTAGGTATGAGTTAAATGGAGTGATTAATAGAGTGAATCAACCTAAAGGACGTTTCAATGAACTTTTATTTTATTTGCATTAGCAATTATAATATTTAATTTTATAGTATAAAAAGCTATCTAAGTAATACTTTTTGGCTATTTTTGTAGTAATTTTTTAATTTTCTTAGAGCTATTTTCTGGTTGATTATCACTTAATAATTGGGTGATTTTTTCAAAAATTTTTCTTGCATTGACAATGCATTATTGCCTTTTTTGTACTTGCCTTATTTCACAATTTGGTTAATTTTAAAAACTTTATTTTGGGTTTTCTTTTAATATTCTGTAGATTTCAATTTAAAATTCTATATGTTTTTGGTTTGGATAGCTTTTGTCGTGAAGTTATACATTCTTAATTATATTTTATAAAATTTTTAGATAGTTTGAACTGGTTGATTTTTAAGAAATCTGTATTTATTGGAGTGTCATCCGTATACCTTTTTTGCTATTGATTAATGTCCCTTCTTTTTATCAGGGTCATGAAAAATTAAATTCTTATGAATCTTTTGATCTTTATTTTAAATTGAAAAATTTATTTTTTTTTAACATATTCCCATAATCATATCTATTTTATCAAATCCTCATTAGAATATGGTAAAATTTAAAAGATGGCTGTTTTTTGCAGCACTATAAAAAAAGTAAAAAATTCTAAAAGTTCCTTTAGGATATTTTTCAATTCAATGTAATATTTATTTTCATTTAATTTGCCAATTTCCACTTAAATGTAAAATAAAAATGATATTGGTAAAATTACACGATAAAATGAAGTATTTTTAGAAAACAGTTATTTATATCCCATTCATTTAATTATGGCTGATTTTGCAATGATTTTTGTTTTGAATATTTTTTTATACAAATAACGGAAATGGCTTAATTACATAATGTTTAATAGATAATAAAAAGATATTAATAAATAACTTAATAATAGGATGATACTATGAATATTACAAAAAGTTTTAATGAAAAAGAATTGACATTATCTGTTGAAGGTCGTATTGATACGATAACTTCCCAAGACCTAAGTAATGAAATTAATGATGAAATGGGTAATTTTAACTCATTAATTTTGGATTTTGCTAACTTGGAATATATTTCAAGTGCAGGACTTAGGGTTTTAATGGCAACCCAAAAGAAACTAAAAGCCGAGGACATTCCATTCGTTATTAAAAATGTAAATGAGGTCATTAATGAAATATTTAGAATGTCTGGTTTTGATAAAATCTTGAAGATTGAATAATCTTCATGATTTAAGTATGTGCTTTAAAACAAGTTTATCTTTAATCTAAGAATGTCGTCCATTGAATTGCAATGTGGATGAAGGTGGATTAATATTATTTGATAATTTAATGGTAAATGAATGTTTTGATGAATTAAAATTATTGTTTGGTGAATGGTATGGATTTGTTTAACTTGTCTTCAGCTCAGAAAATGTTGTTGTTTTCCGAGATAGAAAATCCTCAAAATGATTCTTTTTATCTTGCATTTAGAAAGGATTATGATTTGGATGATTTTGAAAATGTAAAATCTGCGATAGAATGTATTTCTAGTGAATATTTGAATTTGCAAATTAAATATGATGAAAATGGTGAATTTAAACAATATTTCGCAGATAGTGATGTTGTTGTTGATTCATTTGAGGTTTCAGATGAAAACCTTGATGAATTCATAAAAGATTATTTGGATAGTCCCTTTGAAGATGTTTTTGACTCTCCATTATATAAATGGGCTGTCTTAAAGACAGACGTATCTACTGTGCTTATTGGGGTCGTGCAACATATTTTACTGGATGGGACATCACTTTATTCAATTGTTCCCCGTGAAATTGACAGATATATTGATTGTATAAAAGATAATGTGGAATATGTTCCAATTGATTATTCATATGAATCCTATGTTGAAGATGAATTGGATTATCTCAATTCTGATGATGCAAAAGCTGATAAGGAATACTGGTTAGATGCGTTAAAAGATTATTCTCAGGATTGGTATTCATTTGACGATTCTGAATTTGGATTTTTCGAGCTCCTTTTAGATCAAATTCCTGATTTTGAGTATTCCCCATTCATTATCTCACTTGCACTTAATTTTTTATACTTTTCTAAATCTAAAAAAGATAATAACTCATTTAAGGATATAGTTTTGAACACTTCCGTTCACGGAAGATACTTCAATCAAGATGATGCGTTAGGAATGTTCGTTAATACAATTCCTCTAAGGTTGACCTATGATGAGGATTTGACATTCGATGAACTGCTTGCCTATTCAAAAAGTGTTTTAAAGGAAGGATTGGGTCATGCAAAATTGCAATTCAGTGAATACACAACAGATTTGAGAAACATGGGCATCGATCCTGATTGTGTTTCAATGTTTTCAATCGTATCCAATTCCACAGATTATGATTCAAAATTCTTAAGTTTCCAAAAGGACATTAAATTTCCGCTGCACTTTAGAATAAATAAGAATTATTCTGATAAAAATGGTTTGCAATCCATATTTATAGAGTATGATAAATCCTGTTTCACTAAACGGGAAATTGAATTCATTGCAGACGGTTTGAAAGATTTGTTAAGGCAGGTAATGGATGATTCCACTAAAAAATGCGGCCAATACAATGTAAATGAAGTCGAATTTTTCAAGGCGGAAAATTATTACAATAATTTAATTAATTCATTTGACAATCCAACCACAATTTCTCCGGATGTTAGTGGAGATAAAGTAAATTTCGTAAGAATATCCAAACCAATTGACATTGAAAAATTAAAGTATTTGTCTAGCGAATATCATCTGTCAAAGGAAAAGTTCTTGCTTGCAACATTTTTATATAACTTGACCAAATTTTCATTTTCAAAGGATATCTTAATTGCATATGACCGTATTGCTGCAGGTTATCACTTTAATACAGATATGTCCGTCCGCCAATACATGGATGACTTCAAAAAATATTTCAGGGAATATAAAAATTATCCTCTCCTGAACAACAAAAAATTGAACTTTGAAAGCGAAGTGTTGTTCGTAGTGGATGAATATGATGCAAAGGATTACAAATTGGTGTTCAATTTTGAAAGCGGAAATATCAACATCAGTTACGATGAATCCTTCTACTCAAAAGAATTAATGGAAACCTTTTTGGATTCAATGGATGTTCTATTGGACAGGTTCAGTTCTCCTGACGAATTGCTTACGGATATTTCTATCAGACGTGAAATTGAACTGGATGAATGCTTTGAAATTAATCTTGCAAACGAAGGAATTGTAAATAAGGTATTTGAAAATATTGTGGCTGAAAATCCTCAAAAGACAATACTTTATGCTGAGGATGCTGAGCTCACTTATGATGAGTTAAACAAGAAAGCAAATAGGATTGCTAATGCTTTAATCAAAAGGGGAGTCGGCATCGAGGATAGAGTAATGTTCATGATGAGAAGAAACAGTGATTTGATTGCATCTGTTTTGGGTATTGTCAAAGCGGGAGCGGCATTCATTCCAATTGATCCGAATTATCCGAAAAACAGAATTGACCAGATTCTGGAGGATAGTGATTCCAAATTTGTAATAACCTCTTCAGAAATAGACTATGATGGTGAAAACAGAGTAGATGTTGATGATTTGCTTCTTGAAGATGATGATTCAAATCCTGATGTTGATTTGACTCCGGACAATTTATGTTTCCTGATTTACACTTCAGGTTCAACCGGAAAGCCGAAAGGAGTTATGATTACTCACAGGGGAATTACAAACTATGTTGCAAATGTTGAGGAGAATGTTCCGATTTATGAATTGAATCACCAGTGCAATAAGTTCATATCAATTTCTACAGTGTCATTTATTGTATTTTTAAGAGAAATATTCGGTACAATTCTAAATGGATTGCCTGTGGTATTTGCTAATGATGAACAGGCGGTCGATCCTTTAGAATTGGTAAGTCTGTTCAAGGCAACTGATGCAGAAGGATTCGGTTCCACACCAACCAGACTGCTCGAATACCTGCAGCTTGAAGAAATTCAGGATGTTGTCGGAAATTGTAAAGTGATTATTGTCGGTGGTGAAGGATTCCCTCCAGTATTGTATGACAGATTATCAAAATACACAAATGCAGACATCTATAATTCATATGGACCAACAGAAGTGACAATTGCTTCACATTATAAGTTAATAGATTCCAATGAGGTTACTGCCGGTTGGGAGATGCTGAATGTAGTTGATAAGATAATGGATATCGATGGAAATCAGCTGCCTGCTTATGTAACCGGTGAAATTTATGTAGGAGGGGCCGGAATTGCAAGGGGATACCTGAACAACCCTGAACAAACTCAAGAGGTCTTTTTCACATTAAATGATATTCCATACTATAATACTGGCGATTTGGGTAAGAAGGACTCCAATGGCGAATTGTATGTTTCTGGACGTAATGATACTCAAATCAAACTCAGGGGATTAAGGATAGAGTTGTCTGAAATTGAGGGTGCAATTGCAAATTATGAAAATGTCTCCCTTTCAAAGGTTCTTGTTAAAAAACTCAACAATGTGGAACATTTATGCGCTTATTTCACAGCATCCCGTGATATAGACATGGAAGACATGAAACAATACCTGATTGATTCTCTGCCTGAATATATGGTTCCATCATATTTCACACAGCTTGAATCATTCCCTAAAACTCCTAATGGTAAAACTGACTTTAAAAATTTGCCTGATCCAGAAATTGATGTTGACGAATTCATAAAACCAAGAACTGATATTGAAAAAGAGCTTTTCGATATGGTATCTGATATTTTGGGAGTTGATGAATTCGGTGTAAACACTGATTTGTTCAACATCGGTCTGACTTCCCTTTCCGTAATCAAACTGACTTCGGCAATTTATAATAACATGAAGGCACAGCTGAATGTTACAGAAATATTAAAATATAAAACAATCGAAAGAATTGCATCTGAAATTAAAATAGTCGATGATGAAGCATCTGACGTTCAGGAATTCTATCCATTGACTTCAAATCAGCTTGGAGTTTACTTTGACTGCATCAAGGATCCTGATAATACTGCATACAATCTTCCAAAGAAAATGGAATTCAGTGAAGGCATTGATGTGGATAAACTCAAATCAGCAATCATAACAGCTATCGATAATCATCCTTATCTAAAAACTATAATAGTAATGGAAAATGGTGAGGTTTACCAGCAAAGAAGAGACAGCCTAAAAGTCGATGACCTGATTGAAGTTGTGGATGAAGTTGATATTGATGAATTTGTAAAGCCGTTCAAACTTGAGGAAGGACCATTATTCAGATTTAAGATAGTCGGAAACTCCATGTTGCTTGCTGATTTCCACCACATTATTGTGGATGGGACTTCCTTAAACATCTTATTTGATGAAATCTCAAAAATCTACGATGGAAAGGATTATGAGCTGGAAGAACTTGACGGATTCGAGTATTCATTAAATGAAATTAAAACAGAAAAATCTTCATTGTATAAGGAAGCGGAATTATTCTTCTCCCATAAGATTCAGGAATTTGATGATGCAACATTGATTGCCCAGGATATCAACGGCGATGAATCCAAGGGCAATGCCGCAATGGAGGACATTTTCCTAAATAAGGAAGCTATTGATGAATTCTGTGCGAAATCAAACCTCAGTCAGAATAATCTATTCCTTGCTGCAACATCATTTGTTTTAAATAAATTCGTTTACAACAGAGATATATTGATTGCAACAATCACCAATGGAAGATTCAATCCAAATCAGCAGAAAACATTGGCCATGATGGTTAAAACATTGCCATTGGCATTGAAATTAAATTCTGATTCAAATCTTAATGAATATCTTGAATACATTAATGAAGAATGGCTGAATGTATTGGCTTATTCATCATATCCTCTAACAGAAATTTCAAATAAGTTCGACATCGCTCCAGAAATATTGTATGCATATCATGGAAAAATCATCGAGGACATTGAAATTGGTGGAATGAAAGTTGAAAGGCAATCCATTGACTATGAAGGACTTAAGTTCAAGATTAACATAAATGTGGTTGAAGTGGATGGTCAATACAGGATATTCTGTGAATACAACGATCAGTTATACTCTGAAACATTGATTAACACTTTCCTTGACTGCATCAGAATCGTTTTAAACAAATTCATGACATTCAACGGGGACACATTGATGAAGGACATTTCAATCATTGAAAATGATGATTGGGGTGTCGATGATTTCGAATATGATGAGATTCCTGAAGACAGGTTAAATAAGATATTTGAAAATCAGGTTGAAATGCATCCTGACAGGGTCATTTTATATGCGGAAGATGGAGAGTTCACCTATGAGGCATTAAATGAAAAAGCTAATAGAATTGCCCATAGCCTTATTAAAAGAGGTGTAGGTCCTGAAGATAGGATAATGTTCATATTAAACAGAAACAGTAATGTGATGGCATCCGCATTCGGTATCCTAAAGTCAGGTGCGGCATTCATTCCTGTTGATTCAGAATATCCTTCTGAAAGGATTGAGCACGTTCTAACTGACAGTGAATCAAAATTCATCATTGTGGATGATGTAATTGAGAAAAAGGGTATAGACTTGTCACAGTATTCTGATAATTTGTTGGATGTCAATGAATTGCTTGAGGAAGAGGACACTTCAAACCCTGACCCTGATGTCCATGCAAATAACATGGCTTATCTTATTTACACTTCAGGTTCCACAGGACTTCCAAAAGGAGTAATATTGGAGCATGGAAACATTGCAAACTTTGTTTATCCGGACCCTAGAAATGTCTGTACATATGAACTTGTTCACAATCTTGAAAAAGAGGATTATAAAGTATTGTCCACTACAACTGTGGCCTTTGATGTGTTCCAGCAAGAACTGATGGGTTCTCTATTGAACGGAGTTCCAATGGTGTTTGCCAATGATACGGAATACAAGGATCCAATTGAAATGATGGATTTAATCCACAGGTCAGGAGCAAATGTCTATGTTGCTACACCTTCACGTATTCTGCAATATCTGGAAATTGAAGCTATGCAGGAAACAATGTATGGATTTAAAGTCTACATTCATGCGGGAGAACCGTTCTCCGCCAGATTGTATGAATTGCTTAGCGAAAATTCCAATGGAAAAATCTTTAACATGTACGGGCCAACTGAAACAACAGTCTATTGTAACGGTCAATTGCTTGAAAGTTCAGATATCCATATTGGTAAGGAACTGTTCAATGTGCATGAGATGGTTATGGATTTCGATTCCAATCCTCTGCCTCCAAATGTCATTGGGGAACTGTTCATTGCAGGAAAAGGTGTTTCAAGAGAATATCTCAACCGTCCTAAGAATAATGCCGAAGCATATGAGGTTATTAATGGGGTCAGATTCTATCATTCCGGAGATTTTGTTAAAGTCACTGAAGACGGGGACTATTATGTATTCGGAAGAATGGACAACCAAATCAAGCTTAGAGGTTTAAGAATTGAAATAGGTGAAATTGAAGTCGGTCTTTCAAAATTCCCTGGAATCAAATCCGTTGCTGTTGTTGTTAAAAAAATCAAAGGCAACGACCATCTTTGTGCATATTTCACAGTTCAGGATGAATACAAAGATGAGAACCGTGAAGAAAACGGATATTCCATTGATATTGATGAGTTAAAGGCATCTCTTGCTGAAAAACTGGTATATTACATGGTTCCTACAGTCTACATGGAACTTGATGAAATGCCTCAAACAGCAAACGGCAAAACTGACTTAAGAAACTTGCCTGAACCTGTTTTAATCACTGAGTATGTTGCTCCTGAAAACGACATTGAAGCATTCTTTGCAAACCTATTTGCAGAAATATTAGGACTTGATGAAGTAAGTGTCACTGATAATTTCTTTGAAATCGGTGGAACATCTCTCCTGGTTACTAAAATCACTATGGAGGCTTTAAATAGAAACTATAATTTAAGCTATGGTGATGTCTTCTCAAATCCTACTCCAAGGGCACTGTCAGAGTTTATCCTGTCTGATGAAACAATGGAGAAAAAAGAGGAATTGTCATATGACTATTCTCAAATCAATGACCTGCTCAAGAAAAACACCCTTGAAAGCATACTTGACGGCGAAATTCAGGATAGTTTAGGCAATATTCTGCTCACTGGTGCAACAGGATTTTTAGGAATACATGTGGTTCGTGAAATTCTTGAAAATGAAACCGGTGAAGTCTACTGTTTCATAAGGGGCAATAAGGTATTGAGCGGTGAAGACAGATTGAAATCCTTGCTGTTCTATTACTTCTCAAATGAATATGAGGAGTTATTCAATGAAAGATTGCATGTCATTGAAGGGGACATCACTAACTTTGAGGACTTTGAAAAGCTTATAAATGAAAAAATCGATACTGTAGTTAACTGTGCAGCTAACGTTAAACACTTCTCATCCGGAACTGATATTGAAGACATTAACCTGGGCGGTGTAATAAACGGACTTAAATTTGCAAAGATGAAAAATGCCAAATATGTCCAGGTTTCAACATACAGTATTGCGGGTGAAAGTATAAACAACTACCCTCCAGTTGATGTCAAATTCACGGAAAATGATTTGTTCATTGGTCAGGCTGTAGACAATCAGTATCTTAATTCCAAATTCTTGGCAGAACGTGCAGTTTTAGAAGCGGCCGTTAATGATGATCTGGATGTTAAAATCATGAGGGTTGGAAACTTAATGGCAAGAAGTTCTGACAGTGAATTCCAAATCAACTTTGAATCAAATGGTTTTATCAATCGTTTAAAGGCATTTGTAACAATTGGAAAAATACCATATTCAATGCTAATGAATCAGGTGGAATTTTCACCGATTGATGTAACTGCAAAAGCTATTTTAGGTCTTTCAAAGACTCCTAAGGAATGTACAGTTTTCCATCCATATGATTATCACAGCGTTTCCTTTGGAGACATAATTGACATTATAAGACCTTTAGGATTGGATATTGAACCTGCTGAGGATGATGATTATGAAAATGCTTTAGATGAGGCACTTGCCGATAAATCAAAACAGGAAGGAGTGTCAGGTCTCATCACTTCAATCGGTTCCGGAAAAGTTAAAAAGATTTGGATGCCCGTTGACAATACATACACTACTCAGGCGCTATATCGTTTGGGCATTAAATGGCCATTCATATCTGAAAATTACATCTATAATTTCGTTAAGTATTTGGATGATTTAGACTTCTTTAGTCTATAGGGGTTAAGACGATGTATGAGAGAAATTATAAATTATTGCGAAGTAAATTCGGGGAATTCTTCTTCCCAACATTATTCACATCAATGGCAGGCAATATCTGTCTGTTCGTAGACGGTTTGATGGTAAGTTTCTTACTTGGTGCAAGCAACCTTGCACCGATTCAAATAGTCGCTCCGGTAATTACTTTTGTTAATCTTATCTACTGGATGATTGGACTGGGGGGCAGCGTACTTTGTTCCGTTTCAAAAGCGGAATTTGACGATGAAAGAAGTAACGGCTACTTTTCGGTGTCAATCATTTCACTCGTATCGATTGGAATATTGATTACAATCCTTGGTTTGTTGTTTTCAGGCAATATTGCACATTTCTTATGTCTCTCCCAGCCTGAATTGGTGTTTGATGTTAGCAGTTATTTCATAGCATTGATAATAGGAATGCCTTTTTTATGTTATATGATGAGCTTGTCTTATTTTATAAGGGCAGATGGTATTCCTTCATTGCCTTTTAGAGCTATACTGGTTGCCAATATTGTAAATATTTGTTTTGATGTAATTTATATCAAATTTTTCGGCATGGGAATTTCAGGTGCGGCATTGGCCACTTCAACAGGTTATATTGTTGGGTCCATTTTAATTTCATATTATTTCATTAAAAAAGAACGTACCTTGGAATTTATTAAATTGAAGGCAAATTCATTCTTCAATTTCCTTAAAAAAATCATGACTTCAGGATTTTCATCTGCATCAACTCAATTGTATTTAACATTAAAATTGCTTGTCATAAACTTTTTGGTTGGTCTTACTATTGGAAAATCAGGTGTTGTTGCATTCAGTATCTGTTATAACAGTTTATTCATATTATATATTTTTCTGATTGGAACTGCACAGACAATGTCTCCAATTGTGTCCGTTTACTTTAAGGAGGAAGACTATTCCGGTGTTGATTATGTTGTAAAAAGATCTTTAAAGATTGTTTTGGCTTCAAGTTTAGCGCTATCTGTTTTATTCATCGTTTATCCTCAAGCTTTATTGTTCTTGTATAGTGTCAAAAATCCGGCTGATGTTCCTGTTGTATTGAATGCATTAAGGATATTTGCAATAAGCTATGCTGGAACTGCAATCACATTCTTATATACATTTTATTCACAGGCTATTCAAAAAAATCAGTTATCTACAATCATTTCCTTGCTGGAAGGTTTCGTTTTGCCAATTTCTGCTGCGGCCATACTTTCTTATCCGCTTGGCGGAAACGGTATTTGGATTTCATTTGCAATTGCTGAGGCGCTGACAATAGTATTCATCTTCTTCTATTCAAGATATATCAATAAAAAGACTGACGGTGAATACACAGGATTTTTCATTAATAAGCATAATGATGATAACGTGTTTGAACATACCATTTCAGGGGATGTTGAAGATGCAGTTAATCTGTCCCGTGATGTTCAGGATTACCTAAAGGACAACAAATCAGCGACTTTTGTAAGTTTAGCTATTGAGGAAATGCTTGTAAACATCATTAACACCAATGAAAGCGTTGATACAATAGATGTCATTGTTAGGGATAATAAGGACAATATTCTGATTTCCATTAAGGATACAGGTGTTGAATTCAATCCTGTTATTGAAAATGAAGAACTTAAATTTGATAACATTGCTGTTTTAAACAAAATTGCAGATAAAATTGATTATTCAAGGGTTTTAGGTTTAAACAGTACGGTAATAACTATCAAAAATTAAAAACAGATAAATGGGATTTTTAATCCCTATTTTTTTTTAAAAATTTTTTTCCACTAAAAATGCAATATGATCCTTTTCGTAAGGTTCCAGCTTTACTTTTTCAATAATTTTAAAACCTTTTTCTTTTAATTTCTTTTCTTGCTCCTTGAAAACCTTTTTAGGCTTTTGAACAACATCGATGCTCCTGGCCTTAATCATCAAAAGGCCAACTCCATCCTCCTTACAGAATAGATTCATATTTCTCATGAAAAGTTCTGTCTGTGTAGGCTGGGCAACATCGCAGTACACAAGGTCGGACTTTTCAACAATGTTGAGGTATCCTTTCGGTTTTGTTGCATCACCTAAAATCGGAGCAATATTTGGCCTCTGGCGTGAAAGCTGAACCAGTTTTTTGGCTGTAGTCGGTGAAAATTCGACTGCATATATCCTTCCTTCAGTTACAATATCTGAAATGTGTGAAACGGTAGTTCCGGTTGAAGCGCCAAGGTACAGGACTTTTGAGGCATCATCAAGTTCCAAATTTTTCAATCCGTTTAAAAGTGCGGCTGCCAATTTTGAACGTCTAGGATTCCAAATTCTGTATTCCACATCTTCCTGGATCAACTCCTCTCCATAGACTGATGTTCCCGGAGTCAAATTTTTGGTTGCAACATTTCCATCCTTGAAATAAACTTTCATGTTTTACCTCCTTCTCCTTTTCTTTTTACCTTTTCTCTTCTTGCTTTTGCCCTTTGACCTTTCTTCCTTTCGTTTTTTGGTGGTCTTGGTTGGAAAAGGATTGTTCTTTTCAATTTCTTCAGCCTTCTCGATAAATTCATCAAAGGCATTTTCATCGAATGTCTTGGTAAATACGTCCCGTCTTGCCGCATGGGATATCATTCCTGCAAGCATTCTGGCAATTTTTCCACGATTCCACCATTTTGCTCCGCGAACCTGCGGGTGCTGGTATATCAAACCGTATTTCGGTGGGCGGTCTCCGCTTTTCAGGTGCCTGAACAATGCCTTTTCGGCACCCATTATCTGGACGGTACTTGACGGATAGACTGCAAGCCTCTTAAGCCCTCCTGCATGTGAAATCAGTTTGGCTGCGAGGGATGATCCTACCAACAATCTCAAGTTAGGTGCAATGTCCTGCATTTTAAAGTCAACATATTCCTCAAGGTTCTTTCTTGTCTGCTGCATTTCATAGATTGAATTTGCATAATTGTTCATTATTTCTATGTCTTTCGGATTGATGTCCTCTTCCAGATCGATTATGTCGCCTGGAAACGCTTCAGGTTTGGCATTGATGATTTCTTCCTTGGTCTTGTTTTGGGAAATCAGCTTGATGTAGGTTTCATTGTTTTTGATAACATCCATTTCAGGGAAATACAATGCATACCATTCACGGATTCTTTCAATCTGTTTGGAAATGCTTTCATCAATCTCATCGATGGTATTGATTGCCTGAATCAGGTGCTTGTCTTCAGAGGCGGATTCTTTTTTAATTTTGTAAATCGCCAAATTTCTATAGATTTCGGTTATTTCCTCATTGTTCAATCCGAATTCCTCATAATTGCTTCTTAAGTATTCTCCTGCGGGATTCGGATTTTTGATGGCGACTTTCTCATTGCCGTAATCTGACTTTCTTTTATTGGATTCGATTATGATTTCGTCGCAGTCCTTTGAGACTTCATTGATTATTTCCATTTCTTCGGGCACGATTTTTTTGTCATCGATATCGGCCAATCTGTTGAGTATTTCCTTTTCCGGAAATAACTTTTCTGAGATTAATTCGTTTTCACTGTTAAAGGCCAGAAATCCCTTAACGCAATAAGTAATATAGCATTCCATAAGATTAATTATCTATTTTATTTCTAATAAGCATTTTCAATATTTTGAAAATTACATATTCGATGCAATTTTTATATTTTAACACAATTTAATAAGTTTAAATAAATATTAAATGACTATAAACTGTTTAATTTATATATTAATTGATTTAATATGGGTATTGTAGGTTTTGACCACTTAAGCTTAAAATATCTCAATACAAATTCGAAGGTTTTCTAATGAAAAAAGATTGGATAATGTTTGTTGAATTAACTTTAGAAATTATGAAAATCGTTGTTATGATTCTTAAATAATTAATTTCTAGGGCGGTAATTAGTTGTTGAATGCAAAGGAAAGAGTTTTGGTATTTTCTCTCTAGTGGGGTTCTTCCTACATTTATATTCAGGGAATATATGGTAAATTTATATATATGTTGATTTATATATTATAATTGAGAATTTTTTTCTCATGAATTTGTATTGAATTAATGGGGTTGGAATCATTCGATTCTGGCTCTATTCCTTTAAAAACTTTTTTTTAACATTATTCTTAAAATATCTTTAAACTATTTTTATCATGAAATTTAAACTATTAACTGTATGTCAAAAGAGAGTTTGGATGATTTAAGATATGAGTTGGAACTTAAGAATGCAGAAATCGATGAGCTCAATATGGAGCTTCAGGAAAAAAATGAGCAGATCAACAAGCTGAAACTTTATTCCACCAAATTAAAATATGAGAAAAAGAATTTGGAGGATAAGCTCGACACAAAAATCGATTACGACAAGGCAAGAATCAATGAGCTTGATGACTTGCAGGAAAAGATTGAAGAAAAGGAATCAATCATCGACGACAAGCACGATCAGGTCAAGTACCTTAGGTCCCTGATTGATGACTATAAGGAGCAGTTAGGCAGGAATACCGAGAATCTTGATGTCCAGCTCAAAAAAATCTCTAAAACATATGAGAATTTGCTTGCCCAAAAGGATGCCATAATACAAAAGCAGGATGAGCAAATTGCAAATCTGATTAAATCAAATGAAGAAACAGTAAAATCCAATAAAACAAATATAATAAGTTTGAAATTGCAGAATGAAAAATATCAGGAAATCATTGATAAATTTACAAAAACTAATTAAACAATTAATTACAAAGTTGATATTATGTTGAAAACAAATGTTTGCGGAGTGGAATTTAGAAATCCTTTGATGCTGGCTGCAGGAATTATGGGAAGCAATGCCTCATCAATGAATTGGATTTTAAAATCAGGTGCTGGAGGAGTCGTATCCAAATCATTTTCACTGAATCCTCATCCGGGCTACCCTAACCCGACAACCGTAGCGGTTGATGGAGGAATCCTGAATGCAATCGGTCTTTCAAATCCTGGCGTTGAGAATTTCAAGGAAGAACTGAAAAAGATTGACCATGACGATAATGTAGTTATCGCTTCAATATATGGGGCAAACCCTTCTGAATTTTCACAGCTTGTGGAGGAAGTTCAGGAGCATGTCGACATGATTGAACTCAACATTTCATGTCCTCATGCCATGGAGGGCTATGGAGCATCAATCGGTCAGGACTGTAACTTGAGCCATACCATCGTGGCGGCTGCAAAAGACGCTTCCGATGTACCTATAATTGCCAAATTGACACCGAATGTGACTGACATTACTGAAATTGCAAGGACATGTGAGGATGCCGGAGCGGACTGCCTGTCCTTAATCAACACATTGGGTCCTGGAATGAAAATCAACATTGATGTTGCAAAACCGGTTCTTTTCCATAAATCCGGCGGAATGAGCGGCAGGGCAATAAAGCCTATTGCAGTAAGCAACGTCTATTCAGTTTATGAGGCGGTTGACATTCCATTGATCGGCGTTGGCGGAATCTATACCTTTGAGGATGTTGTGGAATTCATCTTTGCAGGTGCCCGTGCAGTCCAGATAGGCACTGCAATAATGGATGAAGGCGTTGAGGTATTCAGTAAGATTAACCAAGGATTGGAAAAATTCATGAAGGATAAGGGTTATTCTTCAATTGATGAAATGGTGGGGATTGCACATGATTAATGAACCGAAAATCGTTGAAATTAAAGAAATTGTCACCGAAACTCCTACAATAAAAACTTTCAAATTCGATTGGGATTTTGAAACACTTGGAAAACCTAATCCCGGCGAATTTTTAATGATTTGGAATTTCAATAATGAAAAGCCAATGTCCATTTCACAAATTAATGATGATGAGCTTGCAATAAGCGTTAAAAACATAGGGGAGTTCACCTCTCAGCTGCATGATTTAAAAATAGGAGACCCAATCGGCGTTAGAGGCAGTTATGGGCATGGTTTTGACAACTCATTTGAAGGCAAAAAGATCATTGCCATCGGTGGTGGAGTGGGCATGGCTCCAATAAATGCCATAGCCAGTGGCTTGGCCAAAAATAATGATGTCAGCGTGATTTCAGCTGCTCAAACAAAGGATGAATTGCTGTTTTTGGATTCCCTTGAAAAACTGGGTGTAAGTGTTTACCCATGCACTGATGACGGAAGCTTCGGATTTGAAGGTTTTGCAACAAATTGTCTTAGCGATTTGCTTGAAGATTCGACTTACGATTATGCATTTGTCTGTGGCCCTGAGATAATGATGAAAGGAATCTTTGATATCCTTGAGGATGCAGGGATACCGGGCCAATATTCCCTTGAAAGATACATGAAATGTGCACTGGGAGTGTGCGGTCAATGTTGTGTCGATAGCGAAGGCTGGAGAATCTGTGTTGAAGGACCTGTTTTTGAAAACGAAAAGATATCACAAATAACTGAATTTGCAAAATACAGAAGGGACGCTTCCGGCGTGAAATACTAAAAGGGATTTGATAAAATGGGAATTGACATTAAAAAACATCTGACTCCACCAGTGCTTCTGGTATTGTTTTTAGTGATAGTCTCACTGATGATTGTCTTTCCCGTTTTGAACATGATCATATTGGGCGCTATCCTGGCTTATGGAGTAAGGCCGGTGGCCCGCAAAATCCAGTCAAAACTCAAATACAGCTCCCTGTCGATATTGCTTGCCATGATAGTTATCCTGGTGCCTTTGATACTGCTGGTTGCATATATTGTCATGGAACTTATAGCGATATTGTCCGGAGCATCGTCTTCCGCCACATACGCTGATATCAATGGAGTATTGTCATCAGTATCTTCTTATCTGCCGTGGAGTTTTGATGTAAACTCAATCTCATCATCACTCAATTCATCGCTTCAGGAGATTGGAAAATTTCTGCTGAATTATCTTGTCAAGTTCGTAAGCAGTCTGATGAATATTACTCTTGACCTGTTTATTTTAATCTGTTCAGTGTTCTACTTCGCTCGTGACGGAGATAACTGCTTTGAATTTATAAGGTCATTTGTTCCTGATGATTCAAAGGACTTCTTTGACAAAACAGTTGAATCCGTAAAGGATGTCCTGAAAAGCATTTTTTACGGACACTTTCTGACTTCTGTGATAATTGGAATATTCGGAGCGATAGGATATTCCCTTCTGGGATATCCATTCGGAATCTTTTTAGGTGTGCTGACAGGTATACTGCAGCTTATTCCAGTATTCGGTCCGTGGCCTATCTATTGGGCATTGTTCTTTATGGATATTCTTTCCGGAAACTATCCAAGGGCAGCTGTAGTTCTGCTTTTCGGATTTTTCCTAAGCACAATAGACATGTACATAAGGCCGGCTCTTTCAAGCCATTATGCTGATATCCATCCGCTCATATTGCTTGTAGGATTCCTGTCAGGACCTCTTGTCTATGGAATAGTCGGTTTTATTGTAGGACCTTTGATTTTGGGAGTCACTTATGTCGTTTTGGATAGTTATAGAAAGGAATATATTCTGGGGGATGAATGAATGCAGGAAAATGTGGTAATTTTGGATATAGATTACGTTACATATGAGGAAAAACCTGTAATAAGACTGTTTTCAAAAAAGGGTGACGAAAACATAATATTGATAGATGACACCTTTGAGCCTTATCTTTATGTGATGTCTGATGATGTTGATGAGTGTGTTGGTGAAATTGAAGACAATATTGATGTTGTCTGTGTTGAAAAGGTAATCAAAAAGGATTTTCAAATCGAATCCGAATTTGTAAAAGTCACATTCAGGCATCCTCAGGAACTGGCTAAAAATCGTGATGCCCTAAGGGATCTGGAAAGCGTGATTCAAATAAGGGAATTCGACATTCCATTTTACAGGCGCTACCTGATGGACAGGGATGTTATTCCGATGACTGAAGTCATAGCAGTTGGTGAGGAACTCGAAACATTCATGGATTTGGATTCCACAAAGCAGGACATCAAAATAATCAGGCTGACCGACAGGCTTGAGAGGGTGAAGGATTATCCTCAAAATTTCAGGATATTGAGCTTCGATTTGGAAGTGAGAAACCCTCACGGAATGCCGGATTCTTCAGAGGATGAAATCATCATGATTGGGATGGCCAGCAATTTTGGCATCAATCAGGTCATATCCACCAAAACAAACTCTAAGGATAGGGATGACTTTGTAAATCAAGTGTCCTCTGAAAAGGAAATGATTGAAGAGTTTGTCAAAATCATCAAGGACAACAACGTTGACATCATCGTTGGCTACAATTCGGATAATTTCGATTTCCCATATCTGAAAGACCGTGCAAAGATGCTGGACGTTGATTTGGATATTGGAATGGATGAGTCAGATGTTAAATTCATCAGAAGAGGATACTCAAATGCCGCATCCTTCAAGGGGTTGATTCATGTTGATTTATACCTTGTAATGAGAAGATACATGACCCTGGACAGATATACATTGGAAAGGGTTTATTATGAACTGTTTGGTGAAGAAAAGATTGATGTTCCCGGTGACCGCATCTGGGAGTTCTGGGATAACGAAGGCGATGAACTGGATACATTGTTTGATTACTCTCTTGACGATGTGGTGTCCACCTTAAAAATTGCGGAACAGACCTTACCGCTTAACCTGGAACTTACCCGTATTATAGGTCAGCCACTTTTTGACGTATCACGTATGGCAACAGGCCAGCAGGCCGAATGGTTTTTGGTAAAGCAGGCTTATTTTGACGGAGAGGTCGTGCCGAACAAGCAGGGGTCAAACTTTGCGGACCGTGCTTCAGCTGAAGACAATGAAGGTGGATATGTAAGGGAACCTGAAAAGGGTCTTCACGAGAATCTGGTGCAGTTCGACTTCAGAAGCCTGTATCCGAGCATAATTATTTCAAAAAACATTTCTCCGGATGTGATGAATTTGGGCAAAGTTGAAAACGAGGATGATTATAACATTTCTCCGGAACATGGCATAAAGTTCAAAAAATCCCCACAGGGATTTATTCCATCTGTCATCGATAAGATATTGCAGGAAAGGTTCAGAATCAAGCGTCAGATGAAGGCGTCTGATGATCCTCAGGAAAGGATAGCTTTGGATGTACAGCAGCAGGCCATCAAAAGACTGGCCAATACAATGTATGGAATCTATGGTTTTCCTCGCTTCAGATGGTATTCATTCGAATGTGCAAAGGCAATTACCTCATGGGGAAGACAGTACATTAAATCATCAATAAAAAAAGCGGAAGAATATGGATTTTATGCAATATATGCTGATACTGATGGTTTTTATGCGAAATATGAGAAAGAATAATTTTTTTTAAAAAAAGAAAAGGGTTAAGAGAAAATTAATTTCTCTTATTTTTCGATTTTAATAGTTGATTTTGCTTTTTTAGCAACAACATACTTGTTTGCTGAAGTAACTACAACTTTATGTTTTCCAACTTTTAATTTAGCAGTACTGATTTTTGCAATACCTTTTTCGTTTGTTTTAGCAGTGAAGGTTTTTGCGCTATAACCAGTATATACTTTGATTTTAACTTTAACTCCTTTGATTACTTTTTTAGTCTTTTTGTTTTTAACTTTGACTTTGAAGTATTTTTTAGCACCTTTTTTAGCGGTTACTTTCTTAGGAGTTAATTTAGCTGGAGCTTTTTTAATCACGATTTTTGATGTAATCTGTTTTGCTGAATAGTCTTTTTTATCCGCACAGGAGATGACAACTTTATAGGTGCCCGGTTTTAAGCTGTCAAGTAATAGTTTAATCTTACCGTTCATTCCGGTTTTACCGTTGTAGTTGTAATATCTGTTTTTGGAAATGTATATTTTGATATTCACTTTTGCATCATAAATCGGTTTTTTCTTTTTGGTATTAGTTAATTTGACAGTAAAGTATTTGCCTTCCTTGTAATATGTAGTCACTTTTTTAGCGGTAAGTTTTCCTTTAGATTTTTTAACAGTAATAGTCTTGGTAACTTGTTTTGCGTCATATCTGTTATCAGCTGAGTTAATAATCATTTTGTGTTTGCCCACAGTCAGGGAAGCACTGAATGAAATTTCACCTTTGCTGTTTGTTTGGAACAGGTAGTTGTTGTATTTTTTAGCGGTGGAGTATAGTGTAACAAGCACATACATTCCGCTTAAAGGTTTACCGTCCTTGGTAACTTTAATTGTTGCTGTAGTTCCTGTGTTGTAATAGACAGTAACGTCTTTTGCATTGATTACAACAGGAATCTTAAGGATGGTAAAGCTGCCGTTGACACTCTTATTGTTGATGTTTTTAGTGTCGTTGTTACTTACTGTTAAATCGTAGGTTCCGCCGACGAATCCGTTAACGTTCACTTCACTGGTACCGTTTTCATTGGTTTGGAAATAGTAATCTTTTTGTGTAGTGACCGGCAAGTAAAGATGTAAAATTGTATTTTTAACCGGATCTCCGGTTGCCGCATTGGTTACGGTGATTTTAATCTTTTTCTCACTGCCGTAGTATTCTTTATATTCATCAATTACAATTTTGATGTTTGCCTTATTGATGACAATAGGTTGAATGCTGTTTTCGGTCTTGTTGAATTTGCCGGACTTGATGGTAACATTATGATTTCCTGCATCCATATATCCCCATCCTTGACCATTCATTTTATTGTGATCAATAGTCAATATTCCGTTTTCGTCGGTTGTATTACTTATGGTGGAAATAATTGTGATTCCGCTACCGCTGACACCACTTATGCTGATTGCACCGGTTACTATTCTGTATTCTAAATCAACGGTTTGATTTGCATAAGCTTCATTAGTGTCAATGTCGGTGATTTTAAAAATCAGTTTTCCGCTTTGATACTCAACAATATTGTTGATTGCTTCAATTTTTATGTTGTATTTCCTGTCCACAGTAACATTAACTTCAGTATTATTGTACTTGATGTTTAATATAGCGGAAGTGAAATTACCGTTTGCAATTTTGAAGTATAAAGTTCCGTTTCTAATTTCTATAGGTGTAACTTCAATGCTTATGGTGTCATTTCCGTTTTTGTATGTAAGGTTAAGTTTCAAATCAGCTGCAGTAATGTTGACTGTTCCGTTACCGTTTATGACTTCAAGCTTAATTTCACCTTTTAAGGTGGAGTTTATAGAGGTTTTTGAAGTTGCATTGATTCCGTAAACTGTTAATACAACTGTTTTGTTGGATTCAATGTAAGTTGCGGTTCCAAGATATTTTATTGTCAAGTTGTAAAGGCCAGCTTTAAATACATCATTGATTGTAACGGTTGTGCCGTTGATTGTAATGTTGAGAGCTTTGCCGTTGTGTAACACTTGAATGTTTTTATCGGTAATGTTGAATACATGACCGTTGGTTCCTTTAACTTCAACAGTGAAGTTTTTCACTTCACCTTCACCGTAGCTTAAGGTGTCATTAGCGGTGATTAGAGTGTTTACCTTAACGGTTGTGTTACCGGTTAGATTGGTATCATATTTGATGTCAACATATGCTGAATCGAAATCATCTTCCAATTTGAATGTAACATTTTGACCATTTAAAGTAAATCCGGTAACTGTTTTATTAAAGGTTTTGTTACCAGCAGTGTAGAAAAGGGTAATGCTCAATTTTGTCTGATTGATTTCCAGTAAGTCTGCACCGTCATTGAGATTGACGAAAATTGTTGCATTTCCATTTTCATCCAATATGATGCTTGGACTAGGATTGATTCTTGCATCACCGTACACCCTTAATTCAATTGTAGTGTTTGATGAGTTGTATGTTTCATTACCTTTGTATACGATTGTTAAATTGTGCACTCCTTCAGTTAATGCGACATTCATTGTTGTGTTAACTAATGTGAATTGGATATTTTTGCCATTGTCAAGCACTGCTAAGTCTTTAGCGGTAAAATTCAATGGATTTTCAGCATAATCAAATACTTTAACAGTAATGTTGTTGGTTTCATTAAACCTGTATTTTTCCTTTGCAGGTGTTGCATCAACGCTTGTGAGCAAGTTGACTTTAACTGTTTTTGCACCTGTTGAATTGGTGTAGTCAATGGTCAAGCTAGCTTTGGTAAATGAGTCTTCAGGATTTAGAATTCGAACTGTCATTATTCCATCTACAATATCGAAATCATGTATAGTTACGGTTTTAACGCTTCCTGTTTCATCTGTGTAATTCAATTTCATTGTCATGTTGCTTCTGTCGATTGTGATGTTTTCAAGACCGTTGAAAATTGTAATTGGGATTTCAACTGTTTTGCCGTCACTGCTTACGACAAATTCAGGAACTATGATTTGGTTTGCACCGTAAACACCAATTTCGATAGTGGTATTTGATGCGTTGTAACTTTCATTACCTTTGTATAGGATTGTAATATTGTGCTTTCCTTCTGCTTTCAATTCAAAAGTAATGTTTGAATTTGCATAGTTAAAGTTAGTTA
>Ga0310695_10003372_pt1 | contig 31506 bp, 23 predicted proteins | sample RumenRJG_04DNA_FD_203882 | JGI IMG/M metagenome (GOLD analysis project Ga0310695, IMG submission 203882) | Bovine rumen microbial communities from Lethbridge, Alberta, Canada - RJG_04 (v2) (version 2) | ecosystem: Host-associated > Mammals > Digestive system > Stomach > Rumen | place: Canada...
CACACATGGGGAGAAAGGCATTCAGATAGTCACTTCGCAATTGGTCTATAGTGATGTTCACAACTACACGCGGCACCTCTTGAGATATCTGTGCCCCGGCAGTAGTAACGGCTACTACAGTTAAGAAAGGAACTATAATGTTGTTCAGCTTTTTCATTCCAGTTGTTTACGTTCGAAGTCTATAAGTATAAATTATGTGATTCGACATACTTCTTAACAACAAACACAATGCCAAAATATTGACTTCTATACTAATGTATTGTGGAATAAAGTATGTCGAACAAATAAACAAGAATAAATAAATGCGCACCACTGCATGATAGATGCTTTTCCGGTTATGTCTCTCTTTTCGTATAACCCAGTAGAGAACAACTAACGGTATCGGGTTGAACAGAAGTATCAGCCAATTTGTATCCACCGTAGGATGCTTAGAGAAGAAAAACATAAACGTTATCAATAATCCTGCCAATCCTTGCAATAACATAAGAAACAAATCATATAGCCAGCAACAAGGCCTTGCTTTGCGGATGTCTATTGCGGATAGGATTATTGTCACAAGCAATAAAATAAGACAACACACCTTGGGCGAAAGTGGAAAGCCTTTGCTGAATGTCACATCTTTATCCTCTACAAGTGTTTGAGATGAAGTTACTAACGGTCTCACGCGCCCTTCACTATTTTCCACATATGCCGTACAGATATCGTGCTGTAAATAAATCGGAGAAAATTCTTGCTGAATGCGCGATGCCATTCTGTCCGCCTGCGCTCCCAGCAGTAAGTCCTGTCCGAAGTATGACCACTTGTAAGGCATAGAACTTTCATGCACAATATCACGCAGGGACTGTGACTTGGTGGACGAGGCATAATGTATTTTGCCATTAATGCAGTGTTCTATCTGATCCCTTACCCTGGTAGCACAGTTGTCATAAAAGAAATCGTATCTGTATGTCGCATTCTCCGGCAAACTGTTTGTCTTGAGTGCATCAAACAAATATGCCGTCTCTTCTGACGTCAGATTCAAGACATCCTCCCTGACGCCTGTTCCTCTTTGCTCATAATTGCGGAGGAAACTTTCCAAAGTGGTCACGCCACACAGATAATCGCATTCACCAAGCAAAAAACGCCACAAAAAGTTAGGTGTATTGAAATCAAATAACCCGTAGTTGAAGACATAATTTTGCCCGTTGTCCAAATCTTTTATCAATAGAGCCGTGTGGCCATAATATTGGTATATTTCTGTACCCGGGGAGCATGTCAGCAAACTTGCTTCCAGATTATTTGTTGCCATTGAATCGCTCCTCTGGGCATAGAAGCAGCTAAACGATGACAGAAATAACAGAATACAGAAAATTTTTCTCATTTAATAATCTGAAGAATATTTTATTTGACCCTGAATTCTCTTTTGGAGAACACCTTGCCGTTAAGATGTCTTATGACAGCCTCAAAAGAGTCGCCATGTGTGTTTACTTCCACGCTTCCCATGTTGGAATTGACTAGAACAGGGTATTTGACAACCTCGTTGGGCTCATAATACAAATCACGGTGCACGTGACCACATATCATTAGGTCTATATCCATGTCATTGAGAATCGGTGTAAACTTATTCAGACAGTCTACCGGACCGTGCCACTCATTTTTGCTTGTTGTAGTAGGCATGTGTGCTATCACGATACGGAATTTTGCGGCTTTGAACAAGGGGTCTTCCTTAACAGTCTTAAGCCATTCTGCCTGTTCGGTGCGATATTGGTCGTAATCTGTTATGCCGGCATACTCAATATCATTGTCGGGCTTGTCTTCACCTGTATCAAGATTGATAAAGTACACTGGACCTAAATGCATCGTAAAATACAGATGCGGCTGACGCGGGTTAAAGTAGTCTTGGAAATGCGTCGCAAACTCTCCTCTTGTCTCATGATTGCCGCGCACATAATAGGGTGATTTGTTCTTGGCAAACAGACTTATGCACTCATCCATGAAACCTGTAAAGAAATCCTCGCCCCGATTAACTATTGAAACCATGTCACCGTTAAAGAATATCAGGTCACGGTTTTCATAGTCAGCATATTTCATCAGCGGAGTGATGACGTCTTTCCTCGCGTGGACATCGTTCACAACAACAAAAGATATGTCACTCTTAGTCTCTTCCAATGTCTTAAACGTCAAAGGGCGCTCTCTGTAAACATTAGTTGAAGCAACTTTGCCATATTGGACATAAGCGTGATCATGTTTGACCACTTCCTGCGAGAAAACTCTATAGCGGTATGTCACACCTGGTTTTAGTCCCGTGATACGCACCACATGAATGGAGTCCGTACGTTTCACCCCTATCTGAGTGTCGAAGTATTTCGGTCTGTCATATGAATAGAAATTAGTACCATCATTCGGAGCCATCTCAACCCACCCCACACTCGGTTTATCTGATATCCATACGAATGTTGCTTCTGTCTGATACACATTCTGCAGATAAGGACCATGCAAAATCTTTATGGCAAAAGTCTTTAAGGCAGAAACAGTCGCCAATAATAAAACTAAAGCTAATATCTTCTTCATTTATCCCATGTTTACAATTCATTAATTTACAAAGATACGACAATTATATCATATAATGTATGCAATAGCACTGATTTAACAACTTTTTCTTTCCTTAAGGCAAGTAAGCATGTACTCCATGTGAAAACTATACCATATGAGAAGAAATAATGTATCAAGGATAAATCAATCGTCATATCGGGATAAGTAGTTTAAGATAGCGAGGATAAATATCGCCGTATCGGCTGTAGAATATTACATTGTGAAGCAAGCGGTTATTTTACATCTTTCAAACTTACCGGTCAGAAATAATATTTGTCCTCCGGTTATATCTCATCACCTACTCCTTCGCCTTGGCTATACGCGCCAGATAATCATAATGTTTTCCCTGCAAAATAAGTTCACAGGAATATCCGTGGGCACTGGCAGACTTCCGTAACGTATCAAAGTCAAGGTACAAGCAATCAAACCGCTCTCCACGGACATCCTTATATACCATTCTGTAATCTACCTCGCCATAATAACTGTTGGGATTGTCTATATCATATGTACCATCACCGTTATCATAGAGATAAATCAAATCACTGGAGTCCACCAGAACCTGTCCACCAGGGGCAAGAAGTGCATCGAGCCTCCTGAAGAACAAAGGCATACGTTCCAGTTTACCGATGATTGAAGTGCCGTTCATAAGCATCAAGACCGTGTCATACCTGCCAATCTCCTCTTCCGCAAAAAAATCCATGCACAACACATGATTTAACCCACGGGCTTTCATCACATCACAAGAGAGTTGAGACAATTCCAGACACGTCACTTTGTGTGGATAACCCATCCCGCATAACGCCAGCGAATGACAGCCGCTCGCTGCGCCAACATCAAGAACTTCACCCCGGCATAACCTCAATGCCTGACGCTCTACCAGTGGCATCTCCTGAAACGTCCTGAAAAGATAGGGTACGGGGATTTCATCCTCTTCAAAAAGAGAAGACTGCACACGGAGTTTATTGGCCTTCTGGTGATAGTAATAATCCGCTATGGCTGATCCCATAGGATCTTTGCCGGATGACAGTTTCATAAAGCAAAGATACCGAATTTCAGTCATTTCGATAAATATTGAAACACTTTTTTTATTAGCAGAAAAAACGACTCTCTATGTTTTTTTTATATTTTCCCGACATTTTCATTACACTGAAATAAAAAAAGTTGTACTTTTACAAATCAAATTAGAACAGACATAAAACATTAGATATGAAAAAATTCTTCGTTATTGCTCTTCTTGCTTGTATCGCAATAGGCATCAAGGCTGAAAAAACAAAAATTCTCGTTGTCTCTCTGAAAACCAATACAACCGTAGAATTCATTCTAAGCGAAAGTCCTACAGTCAAATTTCTCAAAGACAGCATCAAGATTGCCTCAACCACATTAAGCGGTCAGTATGCTTATGACAACGTGAGGAATCTTCATTTTGAAGAAAAGGATTTAACCGGCATTCAGGGCACACAAGTTTCTGAAAACACATTACGTATCATTTACGCAGGAACAAACAAATATGTCATCGCCGGTCTCAAAACCAATGACAACGTACGGCTCTTCAATCTATCCGGACAAGTCTTAAAGACACCTGAAGCACAAGACGGTGCGGTAACAATATCCCTCCAAGATCTTGCAACAGGAGCTTACATTATCAATGTAGCAGGAAAGCACGCTTTCAAAGTAACAAAAAAATAAGCTGTACAAAACAATCATGAAATAAGCTGGGAGAATATCTTCCAGCTTATTTCATGATATCTCACATAGCAAGACACTTACAGTCTGAAGCGGACATAGCTTGTACCGCGCGCCGTCCTTGTCTGATGGAAAGACACATACAGCCAACGGCCTCTAATATCAAGCCCCTCGGGCTCTTTGGCAAAGGCATTCAGGTCCAGCGTCTTCACAATCTTCTTTTCCTTCAAATCCAGGACATGCAGCTTGCGGTCAAACGGCACATAGCCTTCTGGCAGATAGCAATATCCCTTGTGTATGCGACTGCCCTGACTGACATAGAAGTCATTCATGACAATCGTTTCCAAAATATCAGACTTCTTGAAATGTACCTCTCCCTTTTCGTCAGAATCCGCCAAGGAAGGCATTTTGAACTTACGCATAATCTTGGGACCGCCTGTACAGCCGCCAAAAGTATAAATAAAACCATTCTCATTGTCCAGAGTCCAGTCCATATACTCATAGTCCGTTTCTGCGTCATCATCATAAAAGATACGCTGCACAATCTCGCTCCTACCGTCAAGATGCAAATCTGTAACGTAGCATGATTTCCGGCCTAAACATTCAGATATATATAGCAAAGGCATCTCCGAGTCTTTGTTGTACTTATGCAATCCAAAATTGGCATTGTTGCAGTGCGATGTATTACCTTTCAACTTAAAAGTGCGCACAACTTTCTTTTTATCCAAATCAATGATATTGCATTGCCCCTTGTTGCGAAACTGAAAACCATACTTACCATAAACTGCAAAACCCTGTGCTGAACCTGATATTTTCATTCCTGGTTCTGCCATTTCAGAAATATTGCCGACAAACTCCGCCTCAAGTAATGGCAAACGGCGCTTGGCGGAAACACTAAGTGCCAACAAACCAATTAGAATAAACAAATATTTCATATAATTACATTTTAATAGACCAACGCCAATAATCCTCTCCAAAAATATGAAGTGTCCCGCCTTCCCTGAACCCGAGAGAGCGATAGAGCCTCTGCGCTTTCTGATTGTCCGGACTGACCGCCAGCACAATCTCCTTGACTGCCATGTGTCTTGCGTGAGCAATGCCATAACGCAACAGAGCTGTTCCTATCCCCCGACCGCGCATTGCAGGTATCACCGCCAACGAGTCAATATAATACTCTCCTGCCCGCGTCTCATCATCCATAGCATCAAAAGACGTTCCGATAATATTTCTGATTATATCAAATGTCTTCTTGCGCATCTCCCTGTAATGTGTACCTTCATAAGCAATCAACAATCCGACAGGAGAACCGTCACTCAGACAAGCCACGAAAGAATGTGTCCAACTATACAACACATCATCACATTTTACCAAATCCATGAAGACGGCATGCTGGACCGGGTCAGAAATTTCCATCTCCAATGCGGCCGCCATTCCCCACACGATGAAAGAAGCATCGTCAGTCGTGGCCTTCCTGATTACAACATCATTCTTCATACGTCACTTTGCGCTTGGGCAAGACTTTTTCCTCTATCGTTTGGAAAATAATGAACAACACCGGCACTATCAGCAGCAATGCGATTGTACCTATCAGCATACCGCCGATTGTTCCGACACCAAGAGAGCAGTTTCCGTTGGCTCCGACACCCGTTGACAAGGCCATCGGCAGCAATCCGAATATCATTGTCATGCTTGTCATCAAGATTGGGCGCAAACGAACTCTCGCTGCATCCAATGCGGCTTCACCGATACCCATGCCGGCACGGCGACGCGCTGACGCATACTCTGTCAGTAAGATTGCCGTCTTGGACAACAGGCCAATCAGCATTATCAAACCCGTCTGCATATAAATGTTATTCTCCAGTCCCCATATCTTTGCAAAAATAAAACTGCCGCACAGACCGAAGGGCACAGCCAGAATGACCGCAAGAGGCACAAACAGACTCTCATAAAGTGCACAGAGAATGAGATATATAAAAATAATACATATCACAAAAACAAATGCAGTCATATTGGATGCCGATGCCTCTTCACGTGTCATACCGCCGAACTCATAGCCATAGCCGTCAGGCAGGACACCTGCAGCTACCTCACTCACAGCATTAATAGCCTGTCCCGCACTGTAGCCGTCGGCAGGTACTCCACCTATCTGTATGGACGGGAAAAGATTGAAACGCGACAGCGTTTCCGAGCCATAGATACGAGTCAGTTTGACATACTGGCCGATAGGTGACATCTCACCCTTGGAAGTCCTGACGAAATAATTGTTCAGACTTGCCACATCGGCACGGAACTCCGGTGATGCCTGAACCATGACACGATACAATTTCGTGAAACGATTCAAATTGGAGGCATAGGATCCTCCGACATAGATTGACAGTGTCTTGAGCACATCCGACGGCGACACACCATTACGTTTGCAAAGTGCAGCGTCTACCTCTACACGATACTGCGGATATTTAGTATCAAAATTCGTGTAGGCTCGTGATATCTCCTCGCGTTTATTGAGCGAGTCAATAAATAATTTTGTATATCGCTCTAAATCGGCTATCGTACCGCCCTGCTTATCTTGCAGGTGTATTTCCAAATTATTGGTACGGCCATATCCGGGAATCATGGCACCTGTATTGACCTGAATCTTCGCATTGGCGATATCTTCCGTACGACGGTAAATCTCCTCCATTATAGAGTTGACATCCTGTCCCTCACCCTTGCGTTCTGACCAGTTTTTCAGTTTGATGGTGAAACTGCCGCTTGAGGATGACTGTTCAAAGTTGGTGCTTGCACCGGCAAGCATGGAGTACAGACGTATCTCGGGAATATCCACAATGCGGCTCTTTACTTCCTCTACAATCTTGAATGTCTCTTGCAGACTCGTACCCGGCGCCGCCTGAATATTGATATATATCGTACCCATATCCTCTTGGGGAACAAGTCCCGTCTTAGTAGATTTCATCAGCAGTGCAAGTCCCGCAATGGCAACTGCCACCATAACGACAGTCAGCGGTTTATGTCCTATAAATCGTTCCACTACACCTTTGTACTTCTCCGACAGAGCATTAAAGGACGTGTCAAACGCTTTGTGGAAACGTGAAGAAAAACTCAGTTTCTCACCATTCTCCGCATCAGCATGAGGCGTCATAATCAGCGCACACAACGCAGGGCTCAGCGTTAATGCGTTAAGACAGGAAATAGCAACCGCAATAGCCATCGTTATGCCAAACTGCATGTAGAAAGTTCCTGTCACACCACCAATAAAGCAGACCGGAATAAACACAGCCATAAACACCAATGAAGTCGTAAACAGCGCAGACGTTATACCCTTCATAGCATCAATGGTCGCTTTATACGAAGACAGGTATCCTTCGTCAAATTTAGCCTGCACAGCCTCCACCACGACTATGGCATCATCTACCACCGTACCTATGACCAGCACAAGCGCAAACAGCGTCAGCATATTCAGACTAAATCCTATGGCATACAAGAAAGCAAAAGTACCCAGCAAAGACACCACAATGGCGACAACCGGGATAAATGTAGACCGGAAACTCTGCAAGAAAATATATACGACAAACACAACCAGTAGCAACGCCTCCAGCAATGTCTCCACGACACTGAGGATAGATGCGTCCAGGAAATCCTTCTTGCTCTCCACGTCAACAAGCTCCATGCCTTTGGGCAGGGATTTGCTGATTTCCTTCATTTCTTTGTCTATCTCCCCAATAATTTCATTGGCGTTGGAACCGGCAGTCTGAGAAATTCTCATGCTGACACCAGGGCCACCGTTGGTCTCACCGATAAAGTTATAGTCAGCGGCTCCAAGTTCTACCCTTCCTACATCTTTGATGCGGAGGATATCACCGTTGGGCAATGACTTGATGACCAAATTCTCATAGTCACTCTCATTCTCATAACGGCCGCGATATTTAAGGACATACTGAAATGTATTTCGGCTGTCCGCACCGAGAGTTCCTGTGGATGTCTCCACATTCTGCTCGTCGAGCACATTGTTTATCTCTGTAGCACTTACGCCGTACTTCGCCATTTTGCCTGGATCCAGCCAGATGCGCATGGAGTAATCCGCCCCCATGACACCGACCTCTCCCACACCCATGATACGTGACAGGCGCGGCTCTATATTGATTTTGGCATAATTGCTCAAAAAGTTCTTGTCAAAGGTACTGTCGGGACTGTATAACGCTATCTCTTTGATGTTGCTTGTCTGCCGTTTTCTCACAGTCAGTCCCGCCCTTGTCACTTCTGACGGAAGTCTGCCTTGTACGGTCGCCACACGGTTCTGCACATTGACCATCGCCATATCAGGATCAACACCTTTACGGAAAAACACACTGACATTGCACGAACCCGTGTTGGATGACCTTGAGGTCATGTACATCATGCCCTCTACACCGTTTATCGCCTCCTCAAGAACCACAGCGACACTCTTTTGTACTGTTTCCGCATTAGCGCCGGTGTAGTTTGCATTTACGCGCACCGTGGGCGGTGCAATCTCAGGAAACTGCTCCAGCGGCAGTTGGGTCAAACCGATGACGCCCAGCAGGACCAGAAGTACCGAGATTACGGCTGCCAATATAGGACGGTCTATAAAAGTCTTAACCTGCATAACACTCAATGCTTATTTCCTGTTCTTGACTTCAATACCGTCTTTCAGCAGGCCAGCACCCTCGGCAATGATGACATCTCCGGGTTTCAAACCTTGCTGAACCACATACTCTGTCCCATTGTTCAAGCGGTAAACCTCAACAGGCGTTGATGCGGTGACTCCGTCAACGACTTTATATACAAACACCCTGTCCTGCAACTCGTATGTGGCAGTCTGAGGGATGACCACACAACTGTCCAGTTTCGTAGGCAGCACCACGGTACCGTTGCCACCATTGCGCAACAGGCGGCCCTCGTTGGGGAAGACAGCGCGCATTGTGACCGCTCCTGTCTCTTCATCTACAATACCGCTCACCGCATTTATCCGACCCTTATACGAATACATTTTACCGTTATTCAGTTTCAGTTCCACTTCAGGAGCCTGTGCCATATATTTTTCCATTGTCCCATATTGCTCCAGTATATCCATGGCCTGGGATTCGGTAACGGAGAAATAAGCGTAAATCTCCTTATCATCTGACACGGTAACAAGCGGCTCCGCAATACTGCTGTTAACCAAAGCACCGACATGATACGGAATCATGCCAGCCGTGCCATCCAGCGGACTCTTCACTACTGTGTAAGACAGATTGTTCCTTGCGTTCACCAACTGTGCCCTGGCTTGTGCCAGTGCAGCCTCCGCCTCCAGATAATTATTGCGCGACATCTTGACTTGATAGTCACCTATAATCTGATTGGACTGCAAGCCCTCGGTGCTCTCAAGACTCAGCTTTGCCGTTGCAAGCTTTGCCTCCGACATCTTCACGTTGGCCTCAGCCTGCTTCAATGCCGCATCATAGGGCACCTGATCTATAATAAACAAAGGCTGTCCCTTGCGCACCTTGTCACCTTCATTGATACATTTCCGGGTAATTGTGCCGCTCACCTGCGGACGAACCTCAACAATTTCCTTACCCGTAAACTTTGCCGAGTATTCTGACTTAAGCAATACGCTTCCCGTTGTTATGGTAAGTGTCTTGTAGGCTTTCTTATCTTCTTTCTTCTTTTGTTTGCTGCATCCGGAGAGAATCACAACGGCAGACATCAGTACAATAATAAATATACCTCTCATACATTTGTTTTATTCAATATATTTCATTTCAGTAGGTTACAAAATTACTGCTTTTCCGCAAAATATTATCACGCCGCATTAACTTTATAGCTATTTGGCACAATGAAAATTTTTACCTGCTTATCTGTTTCACTCCTATCCTTAGGATGTATATTCCAGCCCATGGAACATACCTTCCATCCTTTAGACCTTATATTCCATCCGATGGAACGAAAAACTTATCGCCGATTATAATGATTTTCGTTGTCTATCAGCAGCAAATATTTTTAAATTTAACTCCCGCAACAGGTAAATTGTATTACCTTTGTTGGTTAATAACAAAACATATTCGTAACTATATGATGAAAAAAGCATTATTCCTTACCACAATCTTCATGTGCTTCTTTATAGTTGCACAAGCGTCAGGAAAGGTCAAGACTGTCAGCATTAAAAGCGATATTCTCGGCTGTACAAAATACTACAATGTTTATTTTCCTGACGGATATAAGACTTCAGGAAAGCAATACCCCGTTTTATACCTGTTGCATGGCCTTAGCGGCACGCACGAGACATGGGCACAGAACTATGATATGGCACGCATCGTAAATGAGACGATAGAATCAGGAATGTGTCATCCCATGATTATCATCATGCCCGATGCCAGCGGAGAAAACGCCAGACACTGCGGCCGACATACCGGGTATCAAAATCAGGAAGGATGGGCATACGAAGACTATTTCTTCAAAGAACTCATTCCACATGTGGAAAAGACCTATCGCATTATCGGTGACAGGGCGCATCGTGCCATCGCCGGACTGTCCATGGGCGGCCACGGCACTTTCATGTATGCTTCACACCATCCCGAGATGTTCAGTTCAGCCTGCCCCATGAGTGCGCGTCTGACAGGCGTTACCGAAGTGGACGAAGACCATGACCAGGCTTATATCGACGACATGAAGAACAACGATTTCGTAAAAAAATTCCCGACATACAGTGCTGAGAAAATCAAGGCGATGAAGACTGTCCGCTGGCTTTTTGACTGCGGTGACGATGACAAGTTGCTTGATGGAACATTGAAAATGTATATGCTCATGAGAGAGCAAGGGTTTAACGCTGAACTGAGAGTACGCAACGGAGGACACGCACAACGATATTGGCGTGATTCACTTCCATTGACACTGACATTTGTCTCAATAGGATTCACAGAACATTAAAAACGGTTTTTAACTCTAACATAACTTACACAAAATGAAAAATTTCAAAAAACCTATATTAGTCTTCATCCTGTTCATCGTCATTCAAGCCATAGTCTCCGGCTGTGCCGCTATAGTGGCATTATTCACTAATACAGCAGAACTCGGCGACTTTATGAAATCTGGCAACAGTGAGCCCTTGGAAAAGATTTTGGCCCAACCCACGTTTCTGGGACTTACTCTCATCATATCCTCGCTACTGACAATACTTGCCGTCAGATCATTGAAGATGCTGGACATTAAGACCGCATTCAGTCGGCACGGTATCACAACCAAGGCTGCGATACTGGCGATTGTCTCCGCCCTGACAGGCATCTTTGCCATGAACATCCTCTCTGAGATTCTTGACTTGCCCAACATTATAGAAACTCAGCTGACTGGTATGTCAAACAACATATGGGGCATACTCGCCATCGCCGTCATGGGACCGCTGGCAGAGGAGGTCGTGTTCCGCGAGGGCATCCTGGGCTACACGTTACGCCATGGTACGAAACCATGGGTAGCCATATGCATATCTTCCTTGCTTTTCGGTCTGGTCCACATGAATCCAGCACAGATACCGTTTGCAACATGCATCGGCATGATTCTCGGATACATTTATTATCGTACAGGCAACATCTTCCTCACATCCATTATACACATCATTAATAACAGTGCCTCATGTATGCTTCTCGCTATCTACGGAGAGAAGGCCAATGACATAAAAATAGCAGACCTGCTCGGAAGCACGACAATAGCTATTGTATGTAGCGTCATCATGGCTGCAATCTGCTGTCTCTTGCTAAAATTATTCAAGCAAAACACTCAGGACATAGTTTATGCCCAAACAGAGGAAAACGTTGAGGAATTTGTTCCTACGCCAGAAACCGAGACGAAAGAAGAATAACGCACAACACAACTTCGCAAATATTAAAACCAAAATAAAATGAAAAAATTCTTAGTTACCGTATTTGCATCCATGATGGGATTTTTCCTGTCACTGGGCATCATTTTCTTTATGTTTTTCATCATGATGGTATCGACCATCGCGTCCTCAAGCAGCAAACCTGACTTGAAAGACAACTCCATCCTGCACATATGCCTTAACGGCATTGTTACAGAGCAAGCCCAAGACAATCCGCTGCAAGAGATTTTGGGCGATCAGGTTTCAAACGTTGCCGTAAACAAAACACTGGAAGCCATCAAGAAAGCAAAAAACATAGACAAGATAAAAGGTATCTTCATTGACGGTGGCACTCTGGCTTCAGATCCAGCCTCTTTGCAAGAAATCCGCAAAGCACTTGTAGACTTCAAGAAGAGCGGAAAATTTATCTTCTCCTATGCTGACACATACACACAGGGTGCATATTACCTCTGTAGCACAGCCGACAAAATAGCGCTCAATCCTGACGGTATACTGGACTGGCATGGCCTGTCAGCAGAACCAATGTTCTACAAAGACCTGCTTGCGAAACTGGGTATCAAGATGCAAGTATTTAAAGTAGGCACATTCAAGAGTGCCGTTGAACCATTCACCAATACAGAAATGAGTGATGCCAACCGCGAACAAGTGACATCATACCTCAACTCCATCTGGAACAACTTTGTAAAAGATGTGTCTGACAGTCGCAAGTTGCCCGTTGACACCCTGCAGGCCCTTGCGGACCGTTTCATGGCAATGCAGGCTCCCGAAGATGCCGTCAAATCAGAAATGATAGACACACTTGTGTATATCGATGGTGCTAAAGCTACCCTTAAAGCTTATGCCGGCCTGAAAGAAAAAGAGAAACTTAATCTGTTGAGTGTTTCTGACGTATGCCAACTGGATGATCCGAAAGCTAAAGACAGCAAAAACAAAGTGGCAGTTTACTATGCAGCAGGCTCTATCGTTGACGAAGTGGCTTCCGGCTATAGCACCGAAGCGCAAATAGTCGGCAGCAAAGTTGTTGAAGACCTGCAGGTACTGGAGGATGATGAGAATGTCAAAGCCGTTGTTCTTCGCATCAATTCAGGCGGTGGCAGCGCATATGCTTCAGAACAAATGTGGCATGCCATCAAGAAACTTGACAAAAAGAAGCCGGTCATCGTATCTATGGGCGGCATGGCTGCATCAGGAGGTTACTATATGTCCAGTGCAAGCCAATACATCTTTGCTGAGCCAACCACCATCACAGGCAGTATAGGTATTTTCGGTATCATTCCTGACGCAAGCGAACTATTGACTCAAAAACTCGGTCTGAAGTTTGACAATGTCAAGACAAACAAGTTGGCCGACTTCGGTTCAACAGGCCGTCCGTTTAATGCGGAAGAGAGTGCATTACTTCAGAAGAGAATTGAGGCAGGCTACGCCCTGTTCCTTAAGCGCGTATCCATGGGCCGCAACAAGACACCCGAACAAGTCAACGAGATTGGCCAAGGACGTGTATGGACTGGTGAACAAGCACTGGAGATTGGCCTTGTCGACAAACTTGGCACATTGGATGAGGCCATTGAATACGCCGCCAAGAAAGCAAAGATAGAAAAAGAGTACAAAATCACCGAATATCCAGAGGCAGAACCTTGGTACATGACCATACTCAACAAGGAAAAGAGCAGTTACTATGAGTCTCAACTCCGTGAGACGCTGGGCGAATACTTTGAGCCATTCATGATGCTCAAGAATATCAAAAATAGCAATCCTATCCAGGCACGCATGCCTTATTACCCCAACATTAAGTAGGAAATGCCAAAACCTTCCAAAAAGAATATCTCGCAATTATTACTGCCCCTTTCATTATTATATGGAATGGTAGTAACATGGCGAAATATTCTTTTTGATAAAGGTATTCTAAAGTCAAAATCATTCCAACTGCCTATAATCTGCGTCGGCAATCTCGCTGTAGGCGGTACCGGCAAGACTCCACATACAGAATATCTGGTCAAACTACTCCAAGAACAGTTTAACGTAGCTGTACTGAGCCGAGGGTACAAACGCAAGAAAAAAGGCTTTCGCATCGCAGAAACGAACAGTACGGTAGCAGATATCGGAGACGAACCTTACCAAATCAAGCAGAAATTCCCCAATATCACTGTCGCTGTTTGCAAGCAACGCGTCAAAGGCATAAAACAATTACTAAAAAGCGACATTGCGCCAGATGTAATCTTATTGGACGATGCCTATCAGCACAGATATGTCAAAGCAGGACTGAATATACTCCTTACCGACCAGCACAGACTGATTTATAAAGATCATCTCCTGCCCTACGGGCATCTGCGCGAAGGGTTTGAAAGTAGAGACAGAGCAGACATTGTGATTGTCACCAAATGCTCTCCAGACATTACACAAAACGAAATGCGTGAAATCGAGCATGGATTACGCCTGAATCCTCATCAGAAATTATTTTTTAGCACATTCCGTTACGGGGATTTATTATCTGTATGGGGAGATAACACACGAAAGTTGTCCGCTTTTACAGAAAACACCAAAGTGTTCCTTTTGACAGGCATCGCCAACCCAAAGCCTATACTAAACCTTTTGCACGGAACTAAAGCGGAGATTACATCCATTTGCTATCCTGACCACCATCATTTCACACCAGGCGACATCAGCCACATCAACAAGAAATTTAACGCTTTGTCTCAAACTGGCGACGCACTGATTATCACGACTGAAAAAGACGCATCACGCCTGAAATTCGTACAAGGGCTCAGTGAAAGTGTCTTGAAACACCTTTACTACATTCCAATTGAAATAGAGATACTTAACAATCTAAAAGCGACATTTAACAACATCATTATTGAATATGTTAGACAAAATCAAGGAAACAGCCTTATGGCTTAAAACTCAGGCAAAAGGTTTTGAACCCAAAATTGCCATCATCTTAGGCAGCGGCCTCGGAAATCTGGAAAAAGAAATCAACGTCAAATTGGAGATTGCATACAAAGACATTCCCAACTTCCCTGTTTCTACAGTAGAAGGTCACGCAGGAAAATTGTTATTTGGAAATTTCGGAGGCAAAGAGATTGTTGCCATGAGCGGCCGCTTTCATTATTATGAAGGCTACTCCACCAAAGAAACGACATTTCCTATCTATGTCTTCTATCAGTTAGGCGTTAAAGTCCTTTTGGCCAGCAATGCTGCAGGCGGTCTGAATCCTGGTTTTCGTATAGGCGACCTGATGGTTATCACAGACCATATCAACATGATTCCAGATCATCCCTTACGTGGCAAAAACATCCCTCCAGGACCACGTTTCCTGCCTTTGGGCGACGCTTATTCCCCACGCTTGATATCACTGGCGGAACGCATTGCTGTCAAGCACGATTTTACTTTACGCGACGGTATCTATCTGGCTGATTCCGGACCGACTTACGAGACAATGGCAGAATACCGCATGTATCGTCTGCTCGGTGCTGACGCAATAGGCATGAGTACTGTACCCGAAATCATTGTAGCGCGTCACTGCGACATGGAGTGCTTCGGCATCAGTGTCATCACGAACAGCGGATACAAGAGTGCCCTCGTCACCCACGAGGAAGTCAAAGATACTGCTGACGATGTTGCACCAAGAATGTCACTTCTTTTCAAAGAACTCATCGAAAACATTGAAATATAAGCCATGTTGAAAGCAATACTTGCCCTTAGTCACTGGTTGGCAAATTATACATCTATCTTTATAATCGGCATAGCCATATTTACATTCTTCGTTCCTGACACTTTCAAGTGGGTTTCAGGTACTACACAAACAGTCATTTTAGGACTCATCATGCTCACCATGGGGTTAACGCTGTCAACTGAAGACTTCAAGATACTGGCCAAAAGGCCAATGGATATTTTTATCGGTGCTTGTGCCCAATTTCTCATCATGCCTTGCGTGGCTTATCTTTTGGTGAAGGTGTTTCATCTTGAGCCTGCGCTCGCCATCGGTATCCTGTTGGTTGGATGCTGTCCCGGAGGTGTATCAAGCAACATCATGTCTTTCCTGTGCCACGGTGATGTAGCCTTTTCAGTCGGGATGACCTGCGCCTCTACCCTCCTTGCGCCTGTCATGACTCCATTCCTGATGCAGGTAGTAGCAGGAGAAATTGTGGAAATCAATGCAGTAGGTATGTTTATCAATATACTTATCGTCACTGTCATGCCTGTCAGTCTGGGATGCTTCTTAAACTATATCTATAGCAAAAAAAGTTACTTTCCTACCTTACGCTCACTGATGCCGGGCATCAGCGTAATTTGTCTTGCGTGTATCGTCGGCGGAGTCATCTCTACCGTGCACGATCCGCTCATAGAGCGCGGAATGGTATTGTTCCTATGGACATTCGCCATAGTGTTCTGTCATAACACACTGGGCTACCTGCTTGGCTGGGTTGCAGGCAGAATGGCACAATTCAACACGGCAAAGAAACGCACCATCAGCATTGAGGTTGGCATGCAAAACGCAGGATTGGCAACCAATCTGGCAACGATATTCTTTACCACACAACCTCTCGCCGTACTGCCTTGCGCCATTTCCTGTGCATGGCATTCTATTTCAGGCACGCTCCTGGCCGGCATTTATCTGCAATATGACAAAATAAAAGGAAACAGGAAACTCGCATAACTGCAACAGAATAAAAAATAATGAAAACAGACAAGAAAACCGACATATCTTCATTAGGTGAATTTGGATTAATCAAGCACCTGACTGAAAACATCAAACTTGAGAACTCTTCTTCGGTCAAGGGTGTAGGCGATGACTGCGCCGTACTGGATTACTCTGACAAACATGTTCTTGTAACCAGCGATATTTTGATGGAAGGAATCCATTTTGACCTTACCTACTGCCCACTTAAACATTTGGGCTACAAGGCTGCCATGGTTAATTTCTCCGACGTATACGCCATGAACGGCACACCGCGTCAACTTGTCGTGAATATCGCCGTTGACCGCCGTTTCAGTGTGGAGGACATTGAGACAATCTATGACGGCATCCGTCTGGCATGCGAACATCACCACGTGGATATTGTAGGCGGAGACACCTCATCATCGCTCACCGGACTCGTTATCAGTCCGACTTGTATCGGCGAAGGCGAACAAGGTAAAATTGTTTATCGCAGCGGTGCCAAGGACACTGATTTAATTTGTGTATCGGGCAATCTCGGAGCGGCTTACATGGGCCTGCAACTTTTGGAACAGGAAAAAGCTGTGTTCAACCAACAACAGAAGGAAGGAAAGAAAAACCTCAGTTTCCAACCTGATTTTGCCGGTAAGGAGTATATCCTTGAACGCCAGCTCAAGCCAGAGGCACGGCGTGACATCATTGAAGCGCTGAAGAAAGCCGACATCCTGCCTACAGCCATGATGGATATCTCTGATGGTCTGTCGTCGGAACTTATGCACATCTGTGACAGCAGCAAGACCGGCTGTCTGGTCTACGAAGAACGCCTGCCACTGGATTACCAGACCGCAACTATGGCAGAACATTTGAACATGAACGTGTCAACATGTGCGCTCAATGGTGGTGAGGATTACGAACTGCTCTTCACTGTAGATTTGGCAGACTACGATAAAGTCAAAAATCTGGAAGATGTCCACATTATAGGGCGCATTACCAAGGCTGAACTGGGATGCCAACTTGAGACACGCGACGGACAGGATTTTGAGTTGAAGGCACAGGGATGGAATCCTTTGAGATAACATTCTTTTTCCTATCATCAGAAATTTAATTAAAACAATAAGAAATGAAGCACAACAAAGCCTTACTCTCATTGGGATTAATCTGCGCTTCCACACCATTATATTCAGCAAAGAAACCCAACATTATTTTCTTTTTGGTTGATGACTACGGATGGGTTGACAGCGAAGTTGCCTTTGGCGAAGAAGTCTATCCCCATAACCTGCGTTTTAACACTCCTAACATGAAACGCCTGGCAGAGAAAGGGACCATTCTGACAAACGCATATGCATGTCCTCTCTCCACGCCGACACGTTCCAGTCTGATGACGGGTATGCATGCCGCTCATGAGAAAATCACTACATTTACATCTCAATACATCAATACGCCTACCGACTTCTCCGGTGGCGGAAGTGGCTTGAGCCTGCCCAACGATGAAGATGTCTTCGCACGCGGCGAATGGAATTATAACGGTCTGTATCCCGTCAATGCAGAGCGATTCCCCCTGGACTCCATGCTCAACAATGCCCTACCCGTTACACCCATGGTACAAATTCTTAAGGATAACGGCTACTACACCATCCACGTAGGCAAAGCGCACTGGGGCGTGGAGGGCAACCCTGCCGCCAATCCTTACAACATGGGCTTTGTTGTCAATGTTGCCGGTGCAAACATCAGCCATCCGCGCTCTTATCTTGGCACAGACAATTACGGCAACACACCTGAATTGTGGAGTCAGCTGGCGGTTCAGAATATGGCGCAATATTACGGCACAAACGTCTTCCTGACAGAGGCTCTGACCCGTGAGGCTCTCAAGACGATGGACTACCCTATCCAGCATAATCAGCCATTCTACCTCTATCTCTCCCATCACGCCGTACATACACCTATCACTGCCGATGAACGCTTTTACGAGAAATATCGTGCCAAAGGCATGGACAAGAAACAGGCAAAATATGCCTCAATGGTAGAAGGCGTAGATAAGAGTCTGGGGGATGTCATGGATTATTTGGAGAAAAAGGGCATTGCAGATAATACCATTATCATATTCTACGGTGACAACGGCGGTCATGCCGCCAATACGTCCAAGGGGGGCGTCGCACACACCCAGAACAAGCCTCTGCGCGAAGGCAAGGCCTCTGTCTATGAAGGCGGCATCCGTGAGCCGATGATGGTTTACTGGCCTGGAAAAACTGTTGCGGGCACACGCGTCAACACCCCTGTCTCCTGCGAAGATTTCTTCCCATCCATCCTGGAAATGGCAGGCATCAAGTCCTATGAAACCCATCAACAGATTGACGGACAGAGCTGGGCAAGACTCATTTCCAAGGGCTCACTATATGCGGCGAAAGCACAAAAGAGAGGTTTGATTCAGAATCAGAGAGACGCCTATCATTTCGCCATTCCAGAAAGCATCTCCGGATTAGACCCTGAGAGAGTCATTATCAGTCACATGCCTCACCAATGGCGCTTCGATGACCAGAAAGACATAGACTTCATGAGTGCTGTCCGTAAGGGTGAGTGGAAACTTGTATACCGTATGCACAACGCCATCACACCGGGCCATAAGGGCGCTTTTGAACTCTATAACCTCAAAACTGACATTGGCGAACTTAACGATGTAGCCGGTCAACATCCTGAAAAGGTTACCGAACTGGCTAAAATCTTAGGTAGCAAACTGCGTGAATGGAACGCCACCATGCCTATCGTTAAGACAACAGGCAAGCCATGTCCGTTGCCGGATGAGATACTTTAATTACATTGTAATATCATAAATAACATGGGGCGGCTTATGCATGAGCCGTCCCATGTCATTATTTCACATTCCCTGAACTGTATCCGCAGTACCCGTATCTGAATTTACGGAACAGATATGACATCTGTCCCCGTAAAGATTTCCGTTCCATGCCATGGAACATACGTTCCAGCCAATGGAATATACATTCCAGCCGATGGAACAGAGAACTTATCGGCGAAAAAAATGTCCACACTACGCACAACCCTGGCAACATTCACGCATCGCTCAGCCTGACATAAACATTTTATAAAAAAAGTATGTACCTTTGCAGTATGAAACAAGATTTCTATTGCCCCGACGGAAAAACAGCGCTACTCATATCAGGTGGCGTGGATAGCGCTGTAGCAACCCACATAATGGTTGAGCGTGGCATAAAGCCTCACCTCTTCTACATAAAAATCGGCATGGACGGGGAAGACTCGTCGTGCACCAGTGAAGAAGACATAGAAATCTCCCAAGCCATAGCACGCCAGTATCACCTTCCCTTAGACGTTATTGACCTCCAGCAGGAATACTGGGACAGGGTTGTAGGCTATGTCATCAACCGTGTCAAGAATGGCCTGACACCCAATTCGGATGTAATGTGCAACAAACTGGTCAAATTTGGCGCTTTCGAGGAAAAGGTCGGAAAGGATTTCGACTACATTGTCACCGGCCACTACGCACGCACTTGGAAGGATACAGACGGACAACTCTGGCTACTGTCAGGCATTGACCCTGTGAAAGACCAGACGGACTTTCTTGCCCAGTTAGACTCGCTGCAGATATCAAAATGTATTTTCCCCGTCGGTGGACTGCCTAAGTCAGAGGTACGCCGCATCGCAGAGGAACAACACCTGTTGTGCGCTCACCGCAAGGACAGTCAAGGCATCTGCTTCCTGGGAAAAATCAATTATAACCAATTTATATCCCGTTTTCTCGGCGAGAAGGAAGGTGACATCATTGACATAGACACCAGCAAGGTATTGGGCAAGCACAAAGGCTATTGGTTTCATACCATCGGGCAACGCAAGGGGCTGAGACTGGGTGGCGGTCCGTGGTTTGTAGTCAAGAAAGACATCGCCAACAACATCCTCTATGTCGCCAACGGCTATGACACCCGTCTGCAATATGGAAACTCTTTCCACCTGGCTGACTTCCATGTTCTTACCGCCAATCCGCTAAGCACAGAACACAGCAACGATATCCGTTTTAAAATCAGACACACTGAACAACCCATCGCAGGCAAGATGACCTACACCCCGCAGGGCTGGTTCATCGAAAGTTCTGAGCTTATTCAAGGTATCGCTCCAGGACAATTCGGAGTCATTTACGATGCCGAAGGACAGCGTTGTATCGGCAGTGGCGAGATTGCCCCGAAAGAATGACCCGCCACCCTAATCGGAAAACTTAGGTAAACCCCTGTATCAAACGGTCTTACTCTACCCTTACTTTGCGTGATGTAGCTTCTCCGTTTGCATATATCAGCTTCTGTATAACGATTTCGTGTGAAGGAAGTTGGGTTATGCGTTGTCCCTTCAGATTATAATACTCCACAGCTACTATAGGACTATCATGTACGACAACAGGTTTTATACCTGTGTTGATGGTATCGGCACCGATAAGACTCAGCGGAGTATTAACCGTCAGGCTGTTGGTCTGTTCTATCGTTGGACGGTTAAAAACCGCCGCATAGTTTCCTCCGTCAGCATAACGCCCGAACGTCTGCCAACGTGACTGGGCTTTATACACCAGACTGTCTGTCCAAGTGCCGTCAGCCGCCTGCAGGCTGATAAAAGCATCATCAGAATTATCAAGCTTAAACGATGCGTGCAACTGCGTGAGGGGAGTCTTACCGTCACACCATACTATCTTGTAGCCATGGGCCGGAATAATGGTGCTCACACCTTCCGGTGCTGTTATGCGGTATTTCTGCAGTTTGCTGCGGTTGTCGCTCAGGAACATCCCGGCGACATCAATATCGTCATCTGTTGCATTGTACAGTTCCAGCCAGTCGCTCTTTTTGAAATAGTCGTTGATATAAATATCATTCCCGGCACTCACCTCATTGATACGTACCGGTGAGGCACCAGGCGCATAAGCTGCCCCTTCACCTGTTACAGGTTCATACACAGCCCTCACAGAGTATTGACCTTTAGCCATTGCCGCAGAGATATTAAAGACAGAGTCGCTGCTTCGCGCCACATTGTCAACCTGCCACTCCTTAAAGGCATAGCCCGCCGGAGCTGACGAAGTCAGGACAATGGGTTGAAACAATTTGCCGTTAAACTTGCCCGTAGGTATTTCCAATCCGTTCAGCAATAACTTGCCGTCTTTGATGTTGGAGGATATTTCCATGTCCCACGGTTCATCTAAGCCCAAAGTAGTTTTGAGGTTTTTGATTAGCGTCACATAGCGTTCCTCACGGTCAGAGATGCGCTTTGCCAAAGTGTCCGCCGATGCCATGGGACTCAACTCTTCCAGCGCCATAGCCGGTTTGGTTAATGCAGTCATCGAATCTATCACCGGCAAGCATCGCTCGGGAGAAAACACACTGCCACCCATAATACAATAAGCATCAATAAACTGCTTCTTGAATTTAGGATTTTTCATCATATTGTTGAAAATCTTGACCAGTTTACCCGTACCTTTGGTAATCTGGGCAATCATATCCATATCGCGATAGGCAGCATCTAAATCATGCAACACCACATGAAACTTCGCATCATCGGTGCGGGCGCGAAACCCTTTAATGTTTTTAAGACCATACCTTAACCAATCCTTATTGCCCGTATAGATTTCTGTTGCCATATAATAGCAATACTCGTCAATATCGACCAGATTGGCTATTTTCTGCCAGATTTCATCATTGGTAGGCGATGTTTTTAGTCTTTGCGTTGCCAGTTCATACCATTCCAGCAACTTCTTATCGTCACCTGCTTTAATATCCCAGTCGTTCTCCCATTGGTCTATCTCATCATCGTCAATGCCGTAATTACTATACGCAAAATGCCTGTTGCTCTGCTCACGCAGATTGAGCATGCCGAGATACTTTCCATTCAAGAAAATATGCGCAGGCTGCCATGCCTGAGCGTCAACATACGCCCCACTGGTACGCACAAGCTCTTGCACAATAGGGTCATATATGCGGCAATATGGATCCTGTCCTCCGTTGCGGACAAGAAAACTTTTCAACTTGATATGAGGTTTGGTAGAGAATACAGGATACTGAAAGAAATTGTTGAATTCATAAATTTTATTAGCCTTCAGTTTGAATGATGTGCGACATTCAAAATCGTCATTGCCGGCTGAAAAACGTGTCCATCCTCCAAAGACAGAAAAGGTGGCTTCCTGATTCAGCACCTCATTCCACACGCCGTGTTCAGGTACAAAATATTCCATATTGACAGGGCGCTCCCAATCCATATTCTGATTATGCTTTGTCGACTGGTTATTACCTGAGCGTCCGTTTACTCCCTTGACATAAATACCTATAGAGTCGTCAAAGAAATTATCCGGATGGGTTGACACGCTCAAAATCGGCAAAGTGAAGTCTTTATCATATTTAATAAAAGAACGTGTCACGACAGGACTGTTCAGATAATTCTCACGTACAAGCATAAAACGGAATATCGTAGTTGTATCCGTGACAAAATGCCCGTCAGAGCTTACCTTACTCTTACCTGGGACTGGTGCGGAGCAGTCTGTAGTATAATACAACGTCGTATTGTCTGGTATGGTCACATTGAGTTCCGCCTTGTCAGAAAACAGTCCACCCTTTCTATCCACAACAGGAGCAGCCAGACGAATCCGTGCGATAGAGGTACTATTGTTAGATGCCTCCGGAGTAGGCTCAGAAGTAAACTCCCATTTGTCAGCGCTGTCAATGATGCGCATATATGAACATCTTGAAATAGCAGAAGGATAATTAACTGCATCAATAATATCTGTCCCATTGGATTTCAATAACTCTATGAAGCCACCGTCTGCATCCATTTTAAAAGGGATTTGCCCTTTAGCATAGGGCCCATAAAAACCATCTGCGAAATTATGGTCAAACCATATATTTTTAAATCCGCCGGCAGGAACCTTGCCATTATCAGCTGTTAATATTCGCGTCTTGACAACACCTTCAGCGTCTGTATGGCGAAGGACAATGCCATTAAGACTGGTTGCCGTGTCAGTCGGATTATAGATTTCTATCCAACCTCCGTAGTTGTAGGACGGGTCTATAAACATATCCACATTGGCTACCTGAATCTCATTGATATACAATCCACGCTCAGCTCCGTAGCCCGGCAATGATACGAAGAAAAGCAAAAACAGTATTTTTAGTATACGCGACATCATAAAAACGGTAATGTCCGACAAAGCATTAAGCCAAAATCGGATACAAATGTAATAAAAAAACATAAACTTAATATTTTATATAGCTCTCCAAAGATGTATTTTGTCAGCTATTTTTCACCATAATCGCGTTGCTTTTATTTTAGAACAACAAAGAAACCTTATTTTGAAAAACCCACTTATCAAATTTTGACGGCAGTTCTTAGTATCACGTTTCATTGTCTTTTTCAAAACTAATTATCGGTTGAAAATGGTCATAAACATCATTTCATTGGGAACAAAAATCGTAATTTTGCATACAGAAACTAAATCATAAGAACATGAATATAAAAATAAGTCACACCAACCAACCACGATGGAACAACATTACAATTAGGTCTCATATGCCTGATTCACTTAAAGAGTTGGATGAAATGGCTCACAACCTATGGTGGACATGGAATACAGAAGGATACAATCTTTTCCATGACATCGACCCTGTAGAATTTAAAAAAGTTCATAAGAACGTCATTGAAATGCTTGGCAATCTGAGTGCAGAGACTTTGGAGAACCTTGCTGAAGACAGCACCTTTATCGCCCGGATGAATACCGTATACAAGCATTTCCGCGAATATATGGATGAGAAGCCTGACAAGACTCGCCCATCTGTAGCATATTTCTGCATGGAGTATGGTCTATACCACTTTCTCAAGATCTACTCCGGTGGTCTTGGCATTTTGGCTGGAGACTATCTGAAACAAGCTTCTGACAGTAATGTCGATATGGTAGCCATTGGTATATTGTACCGATATGGCTACTTCACACAAGAGCTTGCCATGGACGGTTCACAGATAGCGAAATATGAGGCACAGGATTTCGACCGCTTGCCCATTAACCAAGTAATGGACGAGAATAACAAGCAGATGATTCTTGAAGTGCCATTCCCCGGCTATACGCTTTATGCTAAAATTTGGCGTATTGACGTAGGACGCACAAAACTGTATCTCCTGGATACAGATTTTGATATGAACTCGGAATACGATAAAAACATTACACATACGCTATATGGAGGCGAATGGGAAAACCGTCTCAAGCAAGAATACCTGTTGGGTATAGGCGGTATGCTTTTGCTCAACAAACTCAACATTAAGCGTGACATATATCACTGCAATGAAGGACATGCCGCATTCTGCAATGTGCAACGTCTGGTCGATTATATCCAGACTGGACTGACCTTTAACCAGGCACTTGAGCTTGTTCGCGCCTCTTCATTATATACCGTCCACACTCCCGTACCCGCAGGACATGACTATTTCGAAGAAGGCCTTCTCAGCAAATACCTTGGTTCATATCCCGAGAAACTGGGTATCAGCTGGGATGATTTCATGGGCTTAGGACGCACCAATCCGGAAGATAAGAATGAGAAATTCTGCATGTCGACATTTTTGTGCAATACTTGTCAAGAAACCAACGGTGTAAGTTGGCTACACGGACAAGTCAGCAAAAAAATGTTCAATGGCATTTGGAAAGGATATTATCCCGAAGAGAGCCACGTGGGCTACGTCACCAATGGCGTACATCTCCCGACATGGGCTGCCCGTGAATGGAAAGCATTTTATGAGAAAACGTTCGGCAAGGATTTCTATAAAGACATGTCAAATGAAAAAATATGGGAGAAGATTTACAGAGTGCCCGATCAGGAGATATGGAACATCAGGACGACATTAAAAAACAAACTCGTGACCTACATCCGCGACCGTTTCCGTGAGAGTTGGCTGAAAAACCAAGGAGACCCGTCGCGTGTCGTATCCCTATTAGACAAAATCAATCCTAACGCTTTGCTCATTGGGTTCGGGCGCCGTTTCGCGACTTACAAACGTGCTTACTTGCTCTTCAATGATTTGGAGCGACTGAAAAAGATTGTCAATAATCCCGATTATCCCGTACAATTCATTTACGCCGGCAAGGCTCACCCAGCTGATGGTGCTGGACAAGGATTGATAAAACGTATCTACGAAGTATCTCAAATGCCAGAGTTCTTAGGAAAAATCATCATTCTAGAAAACTACGACATGGAATTGGCACGCCGTTTAATATCTGGCGTAGATATCTGGATGAACACGCCTACCCGTCCGTTGGAAGCCTCAGGCACGTCAGGAGAGAAAGCACTGATGAATGGCCTGCTGAATCTTTCCGTATTGGACGGATGGTGGTATGAGGGATATCGTGAAGGCGCAGGATGGGCTTTGACAGAAAAACGCACTTACACGAATCAAGGATATCAAGACGAACTGGATGCATCCACAATATATAATATTTTGGAACGTGAAATCATTCCACTGTATTATCAGCGTTACACCAACGGCTATTCTCACGGTTGGATAGAAACCATAAAGAACTCCATTGCCCAAATAGCGCCTCACTACACAATGAAGCGCCAACTGGATGACTACTACGAAAATTTCTATAATAAAGAGGCAGAACGATTCAAGATGCTCTCTGAGAATGACAACGCTAAAGCTAAAGAATTGGTGGCATGGAAGGAATCCGTGGCAAGCGTATGGGATAATATCCGTGTCGTTAGCATACAAAAGGATGATAACAATGTCGTTTCCATGTATAGCGGAAAGAAGTTTAGCATCACGGTCAACATTGACGAGCAAGGACTCGATAATGCACTTGGTGTAGAGATGGTTATTCTTACAACTAACGAGAAGAACGAAGAGGTGCTTTACAAAACATTACCGTTTGAAGTTGTTAAACGTGAAGGTAACATCTATACATTCAAATTGACTGAAAGCATTGATGATGCCGGCAGTTTCAGATTGGCTTTTCGCTTTTTCCCGAAGCATCCACTCATGGCTCATCGACAGGAATTCTGTTATGTCACATGGTTTAACGAATGACACTATCAACTAACAAATAATTCCTGACACATAAGAAACACTGAATAAAGTGTGTCTGCCACAGATATCATGAGCCCCGGAAGCAAACTTCCGGGGCTCATGATAGTATTTTCTGACCAATGTCAATGATGCTGTTTCTTCAATAATTCGGCTTCATTTCCGAAGTGCTATACGACAGAAAGCTATCTTCTCGTAACAACTCTTCTTGCCACACTCAAACAGAACACCTACGGTACCTGCATCTATCTGCACCAAATCGGAATAAGCCGCTTTACCAGGATATATGGTTGTATGAACACGCCACGAAGCACCATTGTCCCTACTTTCTTTCATGACAAGATTCTCACGTCGCACCTTAGACGAGGGATTAGTAAAAAGCAACATCTTAGACAATTTGCCGTTACGTTTGCGTACAGATAAAATACTTCCCTGACACACAGGTTCTATCAGTTCTTCAGAGAATGTCATATCTCCGCTGTAACTCTCTCCTCCATCCTTACTTACCAGATAAGCGCGACAAGGATGCTGCTCACGGTATGTATACATACGCATGTTTTGGATAATGTGGTGACGGGGTGTCTCTGCAATGGTACTTTCGTCACCGCCTACCTGACTCTGCACTGCTCCTAAACGCCATGTCATGCCATGATCATCAGAATAAATGATATGAGAATGCGTCAGCATATTTTCCGTATGGTTGCACGGGACAACAATTCTTCCCGTCTTTGACATTTGGATAGCGTGGCAAGGCCCTGTAGCATACCACTGCCATGACGGCTTCTTGGTGTCGGTCGTTATCTCCCGAGGAGTTGACCATGTAGCACAAGTATCCAAGGACTCCATGACAAATATACGACGCGTGTCTATACTGGTCTGTTTCCTTATTTCTTCAGAGACATCACGACCATTGTTCCATGTGCACACTAAGATAACCTTCTTAGCCACAGCATCCCATACTGGTGCAGGGTTACCGCAGACATTATCCTGATCATCCCATATCACACGTAATGCGCTCCATGTCCGTCCGCCGTCATCAGAACGCTTCATAACCATGTCTATGTCGCCACTGTCCTTACGGTTCAGTCTGCGTCCTTCACAAAATGCGAGCAAGGGACCATTGGGAACTTTTATTATCGCCGGAATACGGAAAAAAGCATAACCCTCTTTGCCTGCCTCAAATACATCAACATATTCCGTAGAGAACGAAGCAAGGGATGCACCTACAAACAACAGGAGAAACAAAAAACGTCTCATACCATTTTTAGAACTAAGAGATTTATCATCCTCATGCCTTCTTGGAACAATACTTTTTCACTATAAAGAATAACGCTACAAGGGCTACAAGAATACATATGCCATATTTAATCGGATCTTCATAGACCTTCAGTGCTTCATTGAGTTGCTCAAACGGTACAAGTTTTTGCAGATACCAACCCAGTCCGGCTAAGACAATGTTCCACGCTCCTGCGCCTATGGCTGTATAGAGTAAAAAATATCCAAAATTCATCTTCGCGAGACCGGCAGGGATGGAAATGAGCTGACGGATACCTGGTATCAAGCGGCCTATTAATGTTGCAATGGCACCTTTGCTGTCAAAATATGCCTCTGCCCTCTCCATCTTTTCCTGATTAAGCAAACAGATATGCCCTAACCTGCTGTTCACAAATTTATACACAATGGGGCGCCCTACATAGTAAGATACAACATAATTTATCGCAGCACCGATGCAAGAGCCCAATGTCGCAAAAACAATGACAAGCGGTATACTCATTTCGCCCTTCTCTGCCGCCATATATGCTGCCGGAGGAACCACTATCTCTGAAGGAAATGGTATGGCAGAACTCTCTACGGCCATCAGTATAGTCACATTCAAATAGTTGAGTTCATCCAACAAACCTTGAAACAAATCTGTAAGCATAGCTATGATTATTTCTGCATTTTAGCCCATGTATCTTTCAGGCTAACTGTACGGTTAAACACTAAATGTTCTGGTGTGGAATCCTTATCAGTGCAGAAATATCCTATGCGCTGAAACTGGAAATGATCCAAAGGTTTGGTATTTGCCAAATACGACTCAACATAGCAACAAGGCCTAATCTCCAGAGAGTTCTCGTTAATCATCTTTTTCATTGCCTCTACGGGCGTCATGTTTTCTTCTTTCTGGAGCCGTGCCAGTTCGTCACGAGGATTTTCTATTTTCCACAGACGGTCATACATGCGCACTTCTGCCTTAATAGCATGTGCCGTGCTTACCCAATGGATTGTTCCCTTTACCTTACGGTTGGATTCCGCCTCGCCCGTCTTGGTCTGAGGAATATATTCAGCATATACCTCTTCCACATTGCCTTCTGTATCCTTTTTGCATCCAGTGCAAGTCACGATGTAAGCATTTTTCAGACGGACTTCATTACCAGGTGTCAAACGGAAATATTTTTTGGGAGCATCCTCCATAAAGTCCTCACGCTCTATCCATAGCTCACGGCTGAACGTTATCTTATGACTTCCTGCCTCTGGGTCTTCGGGATTATTAACAGCGTCCAACTCTTCCGTTTTTCCTTCAGGATAATTAGTAATAACCAGTTTCACAGGATTAACCACTGCCGCCACACGTGTCGCTTTCTTATTCAAATCCTCACGCACAGCCGACTCCATCAGAGCCATATCGTTCAAAGCGTCATACAGGGTGTAACCTATTCTGTCAACAAACATCCTTATCGCCTCTGGCGTATAACCGCGACGGCGGTATCCGCAGATTGTCGGCATACGAGGGTCGTCCCATCCTGAAACTAATCCTTCGTTCACAAGTGCCAGCAGATTACGTTTGCTCAACAAAGTATAGTTTAGGTTCAATTTGTTGAATTCATATTGTCTTGAGCGGTTATCATCCAAGTCCTCTCCTTTTTTCAACCAGTCGATGAAGAGGTCGTACAAAGCACGATGTGACACGAATTCAAGCGTGCAAAGCGAATGTGTCACACCCTCAAAGAAATCGCTCTGCCCGTGAGCGAAATCGTACAACGGGTAAGCTTTCCATTTGTCTCCCGTACGATGATGAGGCGTTTTTACGATACGATAAATCAACGGATCACGGAAGTGCATATTTGGACTCGCCATATCTATCTTGGCACGCAACACCATGGAGCCTTCCTCTAATTCACCACTGTTCATCTTGTTGAACAGGGCAAGGCTTTCCTCTATCGGTCTGTCGCGATAGGGACTATTGGTACCGGGTGTCGTCGGAGTACCTTTCTGTGCGGCTATCTCCTCCGGGGTCTGTTCGTCAACATACGCCTTTCCTTCCTTTATCAATTCCACTGCAAAGTCCCACAACTGCTGAAAGTAGTCTGAAGCATAGTACACATTCTTCCACTGGAATCCAAGCCATTTGATATCCTCCATAATGGCATCGACATACTCCATATTTTCTTTCGTCGGATTGGTGTCATCAAAACGGAGATTACATACACCACCGTACTTCTCTGCAATTCCGAAATCCAGACATATTGCCTTGGCATGACCGATATGAAGATATCCGTTAGGCTCTGGCGGGAAACGTGTCTGCACGCGACCACCGTTCTTACCTTCTGCCAAATCTTTCTCTACAATCTGTTCTATGAAATTAAGGCTCTTCTTAGAAGCCAACTCTTCATTTTCTGCCTTCATAATTATAATTATTTTATCATTTATCTCATGTTACGGGCTCTGTATATACGTTCTTTCGCCTCATTGATTTCTTGTATTTTACGGGTCGCCGCTTCTTTTACGTCGTCGCCCAGCGTCGCCACCTTATCAGGATGATATTGTATCACCATCTTACGGTAAGCATGGCGCACTTCCTCATCTGTGGCATCCGGACTAATGCCAAGCACTTTGTAGTCGTCTTCAAGACTATTGCCACCCATGGCAAACAGCTGATCCACCACGCCTGGATTGAGACCTAAGGCTGACGCTATCTGGCGCAAAGCGTCCTGTTCAACTTTGGTCATTGTGCCGTCAGCCTTGGCAACCTCTGCCAAAAAGGATATGAGCTGCAGCCGATGTTCACTTGGCATAGTCTGGGCTATCCTGCCACAAGCCGCATCCAATTGTGTACGCCACACTGCTTCGCCCTTGCTCTTACGCAAGCTGAAACAGTCTTTCAGTATCTTCTCTCCCTTCGCTACGGTACTCTCTCCGAAATTCTCGCGGATAAAACGACGCATGAACTCCATCTCCGAGTGCATTATCTTGCCGTCAGCCTGAATGATGTGCGCCGAGAGTATCATCAGCGAATACATGAAACCTTCTCTTGGGCTTCTGGTTTGGTAGCGGTCATACCGGTCATCCATTGACTTCGGCGATGCGAGCAACATGCTCTCTATAGCCGAACCAATCAGGTAGCCCATCACACCGCCCCAAAAACGGCCATACATAAAGCCGACCAGCGCACAAAACCACTTCACATAGCCCATTCCTGTCTTTTTTTACATCGTGAACGAATGCTTACCTGCCGTCAGACGTTTCGTTCTGCCTTTCCATTTTACGTCCGCCGTCGTACCTTCTGGTACAGTTACTTTCAGTTTGAGGCTTCCGGCATTTTCCTTCAATCTTAACTCTATCTTGCCATATTTTGTCACAAGACTTGTGTTAACCCATTTCAAACCGCAAAGGTTGGGCGCTATGTCAAATG
>Ga0310695_10003373_pt1 | contig 31496 bp, 26 predicted proteins | sample RumenRJG_04DNA_FD_203882 | JGI IMG/M metagenome (GOLD analysis project Ga0310695, IMG submission 203882) | Bovine rumen microbial communities from Lethbridge, Alberta, Canada - RJG_04 (v2) (version 2) | ecosystem: Host-associated > Mammals > Digestive system > Stomach > Rumen | place: Canada...
AAACAATTATTAAGAATTGTACAATCTGTCCCTTCACCAAAAGCAGAACCATTCAAGCAATGGCTAGCCCAAATGGGTAAAGAAAGACTTGAAGAAATAGCAGACCCCGAAATTGCCATGCAAAGGGCAATCAATACCTACCGCCAAAAAGGCTACTCCGAAGAATGGATAACCCAAAGAATAAGAACCATTGAAACCAGAAAGGAACTGACTGCCGAATGGAAAAGGGTCGGGGTCAACGAAGGAATCGAATATGCAATATTAACAGATGATATCTCAAAAGCATGGTCTGGAATGTCAACAAAAGAATACAAACAATACAAAGGACTTAAAAAAGAAGGTTTGAGAGACAACATGACCAATCTTGAACTAATACTGAACATGTTAGCAGAAGCATCAACAACAGAAATAAGTAAAGTTGAAAATCCCGATGGTTTTGAGGAAAGCCGTGATGTTGCAAAACGTGGCGGAAACATTGCAGGAAATGCAAGACAAGAACTTGAAGAAGTAACCGGCAAATCTGTAATTAGTAAAAAGAATTCTAAAAATCCTGAATTATTGGATGAATAATTAATTCATCCACTTTTTGTTTTTGATAAATACAAGTATTTTCATGCATTTAACTATTTTTGAAAAAGAACCACAATCCACCTAAAATATAAGGATAAAAATACGAATAATTCGTATAAAACGTAAAATATAGTTCGCATGCTTATCGATTTTTCCACTAAAACTCGAATTATAGTAATAATAAAAAGGAAAAATAAAAAAATATATATTCTGGATATATCAGTAAAAATAACTAATTATCCAATGATTCATCCGCATATTTAAATTTACTTCTTGAAAACAGCCAGACAATCAATGCCGCAACAGAAACCGCACTAGCTGCCATCATTACATATGACCATCCCCCTAATGACCATAGAAGAGATGCAAGAGCACTTCCGATAGCCCCAAATATAAAGTTATTCACAACAAAAACCGTATTCAGTCTGCTGCGCTCACCCTGAGATAAGTTAAACAATCTTGTCTGGGTCAAGACGCTTACTCCCTGAACTGCAACTGAAAGTACCGCTGCAACAATCACAATGGCAACTATTGAATCACTGAATGCAAAGCCGCACACCATACTAACAAGGCAAACCACAATGAACGCTCCGAGCGCAGGTACGCTTAAGCCTTTATCCTGAAGTTTTCCGATTCCCAAACCGAATACCGCTGCGGTAAGTCCCGCAAGGCTTACAAGACCTATCTGGAATGTATCATAATTAAAGGGTTTACCGGATAAGAGAAATGTTAATGAAGTCCAGAAAATATTAAAGACCAAACCGAAAATCAGTCCGCTGTGAAGCAATATCATCGGCAATGTTTTATGCCTCTTAAATGTTGTAAATACACTTGATAAAAGTTTTTTATATGATTCAAGTTTGTTTTTCCTTGGAATTTTCGGCAAAACAAAAATAATGATTAAAACCATTGCCAGATTCAATATCGCTGCGATTACATATACTGATCTCCATCCCCACAAACCTGCAATAATACCGCTTGCAAATCTTGAAAATAGAATACTAGTAGTTATTCCTGAAGATACTATTCCCCAATTCAATCTTATTAAACACAGTTTAGTCTAAACTTATATATATGTTTCTAAGTTCTGCCATTCTATATTAACTGTATTTATATTTTTTTCAAGGTAAATGAAGATGAATATGCATAATATTGCAGCAATAATAGCGAGTAATTGGGAAAAAATTATGGAAAAGAGACTGATTAAGTTATTTCTATTCTAAGAATGATACGGAGGATAAAACTGTTTTTAAAAAGAAAATTAGTAACTTTCAACAAAGGGATGAATTACTATTATATTTCTCTCTTTTTTGTATATTTTTTAAAAATTATTTTTAAATATTATTTAATTTTTATTATTAAATTACATTATTTACTAAAAATTTATAAATGAATTTTTAGATATATTAATAATGTATAAAAATTTTGAAAATTTGAGGTAAATTTTTATGAAAACTAAAGAAATTTTTATAGTATTGGCCATATTGTGCCTTTTAGTGTCTGTAGCGGGAGTGTCCGCTGAAGATAATAATACTATAAAAGATAATAAAGAAACGGTTTTAACCAGTTTCGATGATTCTAATAAAGTATTGGAATCTTCAATATCTGAAAATTTAACAGAAACTTCTAAAACTATCAGTGATCTTCGTGATGAAATAGAAAATTCTGATGATAATTCCGTTGTAAAAATAGAAAAGGATTATTACTTTAATAATGACAGTACTCCTGACAATAGAGGGATAACCATATTAAAAAATAATGTAACTATAGACGGTCAGGGGCATACATTTGATGGAAATTCATCAAATTTGACTTTTCTTTTCAGAATCCATGGAGATAACGTAGTATTGAAAAATATGAACTTTATAAATTGGGAATTATACAATTCTTATGACATTATTGAATGGATAGGTAATTCAGGATTGCTTGAAGATTGTAGATTTATTAATAATACTGGTATAAGCGGTGGAACTGTTGACTGGACAGGTATTTCTGGACTCATGTCTGGTTGTGAATTTATAAACAATACTGCAGATAACGGTGGAGCAGTCTATTGGTATGGTGAAGATGGTCATATATCTGATTCCACTTTCTACAATAACACAGCTTATGAAGCTGGTGGGGCATTATATGTCTATGGAAGAAATTTCACATTGTCTTATAGTAATTTTGAACTAAATACTGCAGATGTTGGTGGAGCAATATACTGGGAAAATGACAGAGGACTAATTTATGAAACTCAGTTTATAAACAATACTGCCGATACGGCTGGAGCATTATACCTTTTAATAGGTCCTTTTAATGTGATGGAGTCTACTTTTATAAACAACACTGCTGATGATTACGGTGGTGCTATTTATTGGGAAAGTATGGATGGAAATATTACTGAGTGTTATTTTTTAGCAAATAATGCATCAAACGGTGGAGCTGTATACTGTGACAATTATTGTGATGTAACTATAAATAAAACTTACTTTGAGAATAATAGTGCAGATTTCGGTGGGGCTGTAATGATTGAGGATAACGGCAATATTGACAATTCATTATTTGAATCTAATTCCGCTACATCCTATGGTGGAGCTATCTATGCGGATAGTGAAGCAACAATCAATAACACTGATTTTACTGGAAATAAAGCTGAAACTGGTGGTGCTGTTGCAATAGCAGATGGTAATATTTCAAATTCAACATTTACAAAAAACACTGCAAATTCAGGTGGAGCGGTAGCTGCTGCCGGTGAAGTTGTGGTTGATGGAGTTTCTTTTGAGGCAAACAAAGCAAAAGATAAAAGTAACAATATCATTTCACAGGATGGCAATATCATAACAAAAAATTGCGATTCCGACACTCCAATTATTTTAAATGGAATTGAAATGGAAATTGATGACAGCATTGATCAGTATACATATGGTGAGATAATTAAAATACCTGTTGCAATAACTCAAAACGGTAATCCGATTAATGGAGGAGTTGTTTCAACTAAAATCAATGGAAAAACATACTCAGCAAATGTCGTAAACGGTACTGCAACAATAGCTGTTCCTGAATTAAATGTAGGAAAATACTCCCTAACCGTAAATTATGTTAGACAAGGATATAATGATCCTGCACTTAAGTACAATGTCACAGTAGTTAAATCAAAAGCTATTGTAATTGCATTTGCAAAAAGATTTATTATAAACTATCCGAACAAATTTAACATTGCACTTAAAGACGGCAAAGGAAAAGTTATTGTAGGTAAAAAAGTTATTGTTAGAGTTAATGGCAAATATTTGGGAACTGCAAAAACCAATTCAAAAGGTATTGCTACATTAATAATCTCTGCAGTTAAATTCAAGATATTAAAAGCAGGTTATAAAAATTTAGCTATTACTTTTGCTGATTCAAATTATAATACTGCTTCCAAAGTGGTTAAAATTAGAATACTTAAAGAAAATACTAAAATCGCAGCTAAAAAGAAAACCTTTAAAAGATCCAAAAAGGTCAAAAAATACACAATAACTCTAAAGGACAGCAAGAAAAAAGCAATCAAAAAGGTAAAAGTTACCTTAAAAGTAAACGGTAAAACTTTCACTGCTAAAACCAATGCCAATGGTAAAGCTACCTTTAAAATTAAAAAATTAACCAAAAAAGGAACTTTTATTTCTAAAGTTAAATTTTCCGGTAATTATTATTATAATACAATATCCAAAAAGGTAAAAATTAGGGTTATATGAGGTTTTATAAATGAAATCTAAATTATTGATTATTTGTTTGTTATTGCTTGCATTATGCTCAATTTCTTCAGTTGCAGCGCAGGACGCCAATAATCAAACAGATATTTTTCAAAATAATAATGAAGCAATTGAAAATGGCGATGCTTCAATTGATGAAGATTCAAAATTGCTTTTGACTAATGATAATGTACTGTCACAGGGTAGTTTTGATGATTTGCAGAAAAAAGTTAATAATGCCTCTGAAGGTTCTACATTAGTTTTGGATACAAATTATCAAAGTACTGATAATATTCTAAAAATAGATAAAACCATTACAATTGACGGTAAGGGTCATACAATCAACTGTTCCAAACAGGGACTGAAATCTTCAGCAGGAACAATCACTATTAAAAATCTAATATTTGTAAATGGTAAAAATGATGATTACCAAACAGGAGGATGCATATACATAACAGGTTCTGCTAAATACATAGTTATTAACTGTACATTCAAAAACAATTATGCTAAAAATTATGGTGGAGCTATTTTCAATAACGTGGAAGATACATTAACCATTATCAATTCAACATTCACAAACAATAATGTTGATGTTCATGGCGGGGCAATATATTCAAAAGGAGATATTGTAGTCAAAAATTCAAAATTTTTAAATAATGCCGCTAAACGTTCAGGGGGTGCAATCTACTCTCAGAGAATGTGTACTGTTACCGATTCAGTATTCGATTCAAACAAGGCAGAAAGTGACGGTGGAGCAATCATATCCAAAAAAGATTTAACAGCAGAAAACTCCAAATTCACAAACAACAAGGCTAATGATGGTGGGGCGGTATTTACTACAGAAGATGGAGTATTTGATAAATGTATATTCACAGGTAACAATGCTAAAAGCGGAGGAGCTATCTATTCCAATGGTGTAAAACGTACATTGATAAATGACTGTATTTTAAACAACAATGTAGCTTCTTCCGGTAGTGGAGGAGCTGTTTATTCATACAAATGGACTCATGTAGACAACTCCACATTCACAGGCAATACTGCAGACGGTAAAGGTGGAGCAATCTATACAGATTACATCAGCTTCGGAATTAACGGTCTGTTCCAGTCAAATACTGCTAAAAATCATGGTGGAGCTATTTACACATCCACAATATCAAATGACATCACAAATGTAAAATTCATTGGAAATAAGGTAACCGCTGATTTTGGTGGTGCGCTTTATATCAACAATAAATGTAAAGACATAACATTCAAATCATGCAGTTTCATAAACAATTCAGCTACAGCCGGTGACGGTGGAGCAATACACAGTGACAGCAGTTCCACTAATCTCAAATTCCTTCAGTGCACTTTCACTGGAAATACTGCGGCAGGAGGTAAAGAAAGACGTTATGGTGGTGCAATTCGTTCAAATGGTGTTGTAAACATAGATAATTGTACATTTGCCAATAACTGGGCTGAAAACTATGGTGGTGCAATATATACAGAAAAAGCAAATGAGATAAAAAATTCCGTTTTTATTTCAAATCAAATTAAAAACGGTGGAAAAAGAGACGGTGGAGCAATTTACATTAATAAAGAGTGTACTATAAATATAAATGGTTGTTATTTTGAATTTAATAATGGTGTGGAACGTGGTGGAGTACTCTACACAGATTCTAAAAATGCTCATTTAAGATTAACCAATAATGCATTCATAGGAAATTCTGCAAGCGGTCAGGGAGTGACTGTTTTCAATAGTGGTTATTACGATGCTGTCAACAATAATTGGTGGGGTGCTAATGGTGTTCCTCTTAGAAACCAATTGAAAGAGTACCATACCTTTGGAAGTAACACTGATAAAAACGATGACAGTCCTGTCAGCGTAAGTGTTTCTGGTGATAAAAACTCATATGTTGATGTAAAAGCATCTATCAAGATATCATTCACAGGCAATGTTCCATATTATACATTCGATAAAATATCATATTCATCAGACAAAAAAGGTGTTTTTGTTGACAAGAAAGTTAACGGAAATTTCCTGGAACTAAAATATATTCCAAACGAGACTGGAATTCATAAAATTACTATTTCAGTCGGCCAGTTCCAAAAATTAACATTTGAAACCACTGCTTCATATATCAGTGTTTACGGTTATGATTTAAATAAGGTATTCGGTGAAGATAAATATTATTCTGCTGTATTTAAAGATTCAAAAGGTTATTTCTTGGCTAATGATACTGCAGTAAAGTTCAACATTAACAATGTCAACTATACTGGATATGTTACTAATAGTATTGCTAGTCTGTATGCTAATTTGCAACCTGGCAATTACACTGTTAAAGCAATAAATCCTGTTACCAATCAAACTTTCACAAATAAGCTGAATATTAAAGAAAGAAATATGCTGTTCAACATCAATGATCCTTATGTTGTCCAGTTCAACAGTAAATATGCAACAAACAGCAGCAATGTTACATTCACAATAAATGGTAAAACATTCAACAGCAACATTTCCGAAGATGGTATTGCTTACTTCAGACTCAATGTTGCTGCGGGAAAATACACTGTTACAACCAAATTCGGAGATATTGTCATACAGGAAAACATTACAGTTTCAAATAAATTTTCCAATATGGATTTGGGATTGAATGATGCAAGCTATGGTTCATTCCTGCCTATAAGCGGTAATGAAACATTCACAATTAAGAATCTGACCATGGTCAGTTCTCTTGGAGATAATCTCTATAGATATGTTTTACCTCAGGGTGAGGCTTTCATATTATACAATGTCACAGCCTCAAATACTGCTGAGCTAACTAATGTTTTAAGAAAAATATCTGCCAAGGAGTTCAGAGCAGATGTTATTATCATCAATCTTAAAAAGGAAACTTATAAGGTCACTGATAACTTCTGGAGAGACCAGGAATGGTATTATCTTATTCATTTAACTCATGGAACTTTATTCATTAATGGTAATGGAGCTACTTTAGATGACGGTTATCACCATAATTTCATGGCTTTGGAACCAAGTACTCGAACAATCATTAATAATGTGACATTTAAGAAATTTTATCGTGTATTTTCAAGTGCTGGTGACGTCAGCTGTACCAATTCAGTATTTATAGAAAACAACGCTAAATTTTTCCAAACAAAAACACCGGCTTCTGTAATCTACAATAAATACAAGGCTTCATTTGAAAACTGTATTTTTGATCATAACAAAAACGATGATGTGACTTTTGGCAGCCATGATGAAAACACTATGGGTGGTGTTTTATATGGTGAAAAGAATTCAGTAACCAATTTCATAAAATGTCAATTTAAGGCTGAATCAGATAATGTGCGTGCCGTTGATAAAAGTATGATTGTAGTTTATGATGATGATTTCAATGCATATAATCATATTGTTGCCAACGGTTATCTTGAAACCGCTGCAAGTATAAGCATAATGAAAACAGGTTCATATAATAAAAATAATACATTAACCTACAATATTTCTTCAGTTGATGAACTTTTAAAATGGAATAGATTAAAAGATGGTAAATTCTCTTTAATATATAGATTATATAATGTTTTAGATGATGCTACAGCATATGTATTCAATTTGGCTCCGGGCGTATATAATGCAAAATATGAACATTACCGTGATAAACATCAGGATGAATGGAGAACTGATTATCAAGGTTTAATGCCTGCCATTGTTCAGGATGAATACTTGGTTGATGTAGGTGCTAAGCCTGTTGTTATAAACGGTCATGGAGCTACAATAGCTTATCCGGATGCTTTAGTATTTAATGATTATCATTTTGCATATGTTCCAAAATCAGGGTCATTAACTTTAGTTAATATGACCATTAAAAATTTCAACACAGCTATTATTAACTATGGAACATTTATTGCGATAAATTGTACATTTGAGAATAATAGAATTAACCACATTAGTAAAACCGGAGATTTCGGTGGTGCTGTTAGAAACTATGGTCATGTTTATTGCTATAATTCCACATTTAAAGATAACGGAGCTAATGCAGGTGGTGCATATTACAGTGATGACTCTGCAAACGCTCTATTTTCAAACTGTACATTTTCAAACAATAAAATTGTATCCAAATTAGTTTGGAAAAATGGAGATCCAAGCAATTTGCACATCACTGGAAACTCAGTTGTTAAATTAGTAAATTGTAAAGGTATTGGTAAAGACAGTATTAAACTAGATAAGAGTGGTATTTGCTTAACTAGAGATTCTCTTGGTTATAGTGTATACAATGCAGTAGTAGACAGCATTTCATCTTTGATAAAAGTTTCCAAAATTGTTAAAAACAATAAGGAATATGATATTATCAACGTAACTTTCAAACCTGGAAGTTATGCTATCTTCCCGGATTCAAATACATTATTTGAAATGGATTATGGAATGTTGATTTTAAACGGTAACGGTGCAAGGGTTTTTGTGTCAAATCCAAAAGATAGTGACGAAACCAAATTCTTAACAACCACTTCACGTTCTACAGTCAATATCGTAAACTTGTCCATTGAAGGATTTAACATGGCAATAATCAATTCCGGGTCTTTAACAATCACTAATTCATCATTAAATAACAATAGGGTGGATTATAATTTCAAAGAAGATTATGGTGGTGCTATCGTTAATAAAGGCGGTATTTTGAATGTTTTAAATACTACATTTAACGGCAATTATGCAAAATATGGTGGAGCTGTTTACACTACTAGTGCTACTCACTTTATTATATCCACTTTCACAAACAACTATGGATATAATAGTAAATCAAATGTGGATATTTATAATAAGCAAGGTTCCGTTGAAATTGTTTCTGTTACTAATATAATACCTAAAATTACTGAAAAAAATCCTGCACCTGCTTGGAAAGTTCAAATGCTTGAAACTGGTATATTTTTAGTAACTTTAGCTGTTACTATGGGTTCCAGTTGGGCAATTAGTGCAACAGGTGTTGCGGCTGCGAATTTGATATCAATGGGTGCCGGTGCTCTTATTGGCGGTAGTTTTGGTGCTTTGGAAGGATTTATCTATTCCAATGATCATCAGGATTACAGCAGCTTCTGGGTAAGAGTATTAAAAGGTGTAGCTAACGGTATCAGTTTTGTTCCATATGGGGCAGCAGCTAATAAATTAGCACCAATTACAGATCAGTTAATTAAAAAAGCTGCTCTTGATAAAATCTATGCTAAATTTGTTCAACAGACTGTTAAATTAGCTAAAGAGCAGGTCACTGCAATGAGTAAGAAGAATTCATACGAAATCATGAAAATATTTTAGGGAATTAATTGTATACAATTAATATCCTTTCTTTTTTTTATTTTTAAATCAATATTATTTCATAATATGGAATGACTGCATTTTTAATTGGTTTTCTTTGGATTATAAAGCATTTTTTTTACATCAAAATATTTAGGGGGCCTGAATTTTTTTGATATAAATTCAAGCTAATTTATCTTATTTTTATATTTTGTGATGGTTAACATTTTTAGTTTCTAAAAATACAATTGAATAAACATTAATTTTTAAAAAGGGTGCAATAATATCGTTAAATTTAAGTATTATGTGTTACATATATTTATTTGGCGATAAAAATGAAACACAGATTAAATTTAGATATTAAAGACCCAAATTATACTTTGTTAAAAGAAATATTTAAAATTATGGATTCTAGAAAATCTTCACAAATTTTAGCATCCTGTGGATTTAAAAATTTAAATAAACAAATAACTACTTTTAAAATCATATTTATCAGCATGTTCTTTGGATTAGATATTCCATTCGTATAAAATGTATGATATAGTTCGCATACTTATCAATTTGCCCACTAAAACTCAAATATATGATTAATAGAAATAAAATTTAAAAAATTAGATATTGGAAGCAAAAATAACTAATTATCTAATGATTCATCAGCATATTTAAATTTACTTCTTGAAAACAGCCAGACAATCAATGCCGCAACAGAAACCGCACTTGCCGCAATCATTACATATGACCATCCCCCCAATGACCATAGAAGAGATGCAAGAGCACTTCCAACAGCCCCAAATATAAAGTTATTCACAACAAAAACCGTGTTCAATCTGCTGCGTTCACCTTGAGATAAGTTAAACAATCTTGTCTGGGTCAAGACACTTACTCCCTGAACTGCAACTGAAAGTACCGCTGCAACAATCACAATGGCAACAATTGAATCACTGAATGCAAAGCCGCACACCATACTAACAAGGCAAACCACAATGAACACTCCAAGTGCAGGTATGCTCAAGCCTTTGTCCTGCAATTTTCCAATTCCCACACCAAATACTGCCGCTGCAAGACCTACCAGACTTACAAGCCCAATTTGGAACGTGTTATAGTTAAACGGCTCTGCGGACAAAAGAAATGTTAAAGAAGTCCAGAATATGTTGAAAATCAAACCGAATATCAGTCCTGAGTGCAGCAATATGTTTGGCAATGAGCTATGATTTTTAAAGGTGGTGAAAACACTTGCCAAAAGTTTCCCATATGATTTGAACTTGTTTTTTGCAGGAATTTCCGGCAATACATAAATCATTACCAAAACCATGACCAGATTCAAGGCGGCCGCTATTACATAAACTGATCTCCATCCCCAAAATCCTGCAATGATGCCACTTGCAAACCTTGAAAAGAGGATACCGGTTGTTATTCCGGATGATACAATTCCAACGATGTGGCCACGTTCATCCTCACGGCTCAAATCCCCTGCAAGAGGCAATATGATTTGACCGGAAATTGTTACAATCCCCATACTGAAGAGTGACAGTGACAATATGATAAATGAAGGAGATATGGCACAGGAGACCAAAGCCAATACGGACAGAACCATTACAATAGCTATCATACGTTTTCTTCGAACAAAATCGCCCAAAGGCAAAATAAAGAGAATTCCCATCGCATAGCCTATTTGGGTTGCAGTAACCAGAAGTCCCCCATTTGCTGCGGGAAGACCGAAACCATCCATTATCTGGACAAGCAACGGCTGGGCCCAGTACAGATTACCTATTGCAAGACCTGAACATATCGCAAACAGTATCGCCAGGAATTTAGTCATGACTATCTCATTATCATTCATATTATCGCACCAATTAAAATTTTCTAATCAAATATTTAAAAAATAGGGTATTTAAAGATAAAGTGGCATCAATGACATCTAAAAAACTTAATATTAAAACATATATAACAATAAACATGACTTTAAATCCGAAAAAACTTGCATATTACGAAAAAAAGTATGAACGAAACCCACTGGAAGACACTCTCAAATTCATGAGCAACAAATGGACACTGCATGTTTTAAGAGACCTATTTTTAGGAAAAAGCCATTTCAATGAATTTAAAGTCAACAGACCCTCACTGGACAACAAGGCACTGTCAAGATGCCTTAAGACAATGCAGGATAATGGCCTTATTTACAAGACAAATGAGGGCAATGATCCAAAAAATACCCAATATTTCCTAACCAAAAAGGGAAGGTCATTGAATAAGGTATTCTATGAACTGTTACTGTTTGCTCTTGAAACGGATGTCGACAACGAACATTATTCGGAATATGAAAAAAAAGAATTGAAAGAAATGTATAAGGAAATATTGGATTTAAAATGAAAAGAATGAATTTTTAAAAATCCATCTATTCCTGATTACTTAAAAGAACACCACCGACTCCAACATTGTCAAATTTCCTTTCGTTGAACAGCACATATATCATTTCTATCGGAAGGCCTGTGACTCTTGAAGCGGATTCGCTGAATTCTTTTGCTAAAATTTCTTTTTGCTCTTTTGTTAATTCTCCTATATCAAAACTTATAACTGGCATATTATCACCAATTGAAAATTAAATTTTTCTAAATAAAAAGTTAATGTGGCATGAAAGCCACTTAATTAATAACTATACCCTCTTGAAAAAGCCACTATAATAACGAACTATTCGTATAAAACTTATAAAAAAGTTCTGATACTTATCAATTTCCAGCACTAAAACTCTGATATGGAATTTATTTTTAGATGATTATAAAATTTTTGGAAACCGTTAAAACTAGAAAGGTATTCTTCTTATCTAACCATCTTAAAAAACATTAGTATTAATGGTAATGTTTATTGCTTAAATTAAAAGAATCAAGGTTAGTGTTGATTTAAATGATTATCACCATATTCTTTAAATAGCTCCTTATCTCTAACATAGTCTAATCTTAAAAAATCAATGCCAAATATGTCAAGGATTTCTTCCCCTAAGTGTACATAAGTATCAGGATAATCATTCCCCCCACCAATACTTAAAACCTTATCATTTTCAAATATTAATTCTAAGTTCCATTCTCTTCCACCAAAACCTAAATGTTGATAAGGATGAATGTTAGTTTTTTCCCATTGTTCATTTAAACCCCATTTATAGACATTGTATTTTTCTAGTAATCTCAAAATTAAACAAATCTCCTTATTTGATAGTTTTTTATCAATGCAACCACGTATTGTATTTTTATCAAAATCAATTACAAATCTAGGAGAATGATCTAACCATGACCCATCTCGATTAAAGAAACATAAAGTTTTAAGCTTTAATTTTTTAGATGTATTTTTATGATATATTCCATCCTTCTTAAAGTCATAACCAGATTGGGAGATAATATTCTCTAAATTTAAAACATCTAAATTTGTGATTTCTTTTAAAATATTATTTAATTCAACCCAATGAATAGAATTGATACTGTACCATCCATCAGAAGTTTCTTTTATTGAAAAAAAACTATTGTCTCCAGATATTCCTTCAGATAAATTTTTATTATTGAAAAAATCAAATAATCTTTTAGAATCTTCATTTGATAAATTATATTCTTTATTAATTGAATTATTACAGAATTTATCATCATGCAAATAATTATTATAATCAAAAATATCTTCTAACATCATAAAATAAACCTTTTCTCCATAAAAAGGATTTCTTCTGTAATTATAGGGTTCACTTGATTCAATAGGAAAAATTTTATTATTATTTAAATCAATACAGAATTTCTGACGAAAATAACTATTTAAAAGAGTGATTGTTTGATAAATTGTTAGTTTATAATATTTCATTGAAATCAACAATTAATAGATATAACATGAAACTATTATATACTTTGGGAAAATTCCTATAATAACATTAACATCTAGCATTAGCTATTCAAAACTCTTGCATATATACGGATTTAAAATCAAATTTGAGTTCTGATATCATAGTCGTTAATGTTAATGTCTTCATTAAATAGAAAAATATGTTTGATTTGAGATAACAAACTTTTTAAAAAATTAAAATAAGAAAATGTATTAAGAATTAAATTTAATTCTACAAAACTTTTGACGATAAGCTGTCAGGAGTTGTTTTCATGACTAGTCATGTAACTGATTAAAAATTAACTAATCCAAATTTCGTGCCTAAAATTCTTCGAAAATAAGTTGAATATTCCGATTCAAGTATTCAATTGGAAAAGGGAGTGGGAAAAATTATTAATTATTCACCTAAAATAACTATGATTAATGAAAAAAAGATTTTTAAAAGAAAAAATGATGATGATTCAAAATTTAATTTAGAATATCTTGAAGATAGATTAAGTGAAAATAAAATTTCTAAAGTTCAAAGTTTATCCGATTTGACAAAAATTAAAATTATTATTCATTCAATAACTGAAGAAATCGGAACAATGCCATTAGGCATAGGTAATAATTCTTATCTTTTTCAAGACAATGGTGAAATTAAAATTAAAACATTCAATAATTTCATTGATGTAAACAAATTTGAGACAAAATATGGTTTAATGATAACTGAAGATAATGGTGAATGGGTAAGTTTCTTATATAATGTTATTGAAAACGGCGCAGAAAAAGTAGCTTATGGAAATTTTCAACATGTCTTTGAATATAATAATAAAGTTTATGCGACTTCAAGTTCAAGTCATTTAGGTGGTTATCGATGTAGTCTACATGAAATAAGAAAATTTGATGATAAATTTGTAGACATAACTATTTTTGAAACTAATGGCATGACTATTTCTGGAGGGTTTTGTGAAGATAATTATTTGTATTTTTACTCTAATTCTTTTGATTGCAACGGATTGTATAGGTTTAATTTGGATAATAATGAATTAGAACTAATTCATAAAGATTTATGTTGGATGATAAGTGTAAATAGCTTATTAAAAAAAGATAATTTTATTTATATTCATGGAAATTATAATCTGATTAAATATGATTTAAATTCCAAAGAAATGGAAATATTCACTACTTTGGAAGAGGATCAATTAAATACATTATATCTTGGGAGATTTAAATTAACCGAATTTTGGGATAGGTTATTTTTAGAGAAATAATATTTTGAGTTAAATTCTTAAATGTTCTTATATAAACAACTAGTTTTATTTAATTTTTGAATTAACATTAACACATACTACTTCAATTAGAAAGGGATTCCCAAAGCTATCATGTATTATAAAACTTTTGAAAATTGTTAATTATTACTTGTTTTATATAAATAGGATAATAAAAAAGATAATAAAGCAGTATTGGAATCTAACACTAATTTAATGATTTCTAAAGCGTTTTTTGATTTTGTACATTTGACTTTTTGTGTCATGAATTCTTGTTGAAATGTTTACAGAAATTCCAAAAAACCCAAGGCTTTAGGACACAATTTTTTCTCAAAAAACTGAACAGTTTAACAATGAAATCGAATAGAAATGTTTATATAGACATAATGATAAACTATAAAGTGGCCATTACCAACTGAAAGCAATTTTACGAAGTGGGAGTAATTTTCACAGTCGTACAACTTTTTTTGGCAAGGCCTGAAAATCAGATTTAGAGAGGTACAATATCAAGAAATCATTGAGAAAAAAACAAATCATGAAAAAAAAGGATTATATTATGAATAACGAGCTAAATATTATTTTTTAATATAATCCTAAGGTCAGTCGAGAAAAATAAGAATAGTTAAACATAGCCTCGAAACTTTGTTAAAAATTAATATTTTTCAAAACTTAACCCAATATCTAGTTTATTTTAAGAAATATATAAAGATTATTCAAAATATTCGGTAAATGATGTAAATATTAATTTGCTCCAATACTGTTTTTATTTTTCCAAGACCTCAACAAGAATGAGCTTTAGACTGTTGATAATATAACCCTAAATAATTGGGAAAAAATAGGAGAAAATCATGTTAAAAAAAGAGATAGATGGAGTAACATATGTTTATGTGCCAAAGGAGATGTGGGATAGAATATGGGAAATTTTAGACAGAATTGATGAGATAGTGAATAAATATGACCAACATAGCTGAACTACCCACAAAAGACACAATAACACTTATCATCAACAAAAAGAATGTTGATAAGGTTACATATGTATTCAAAAATCAGTACGGAAATAAGATTGGAGAGCATGTAAACAGACCTCCTGCCACATTATCCCCACAGAGCAATGTCGCAAGGCAATGCAAACAGATCATGAATCGGAAAGCCAAAACAGACTCGAAGATGCTCAACAACCAGTTCGAAGAAGTGAAACAATTGCTACAGCTCAACTATGAAAATGAGATATCAATTATCGAACAGGAAATAGCTGACAAATTGCGAGCCGAGCAGGAAAAGAATATCGCCAAATCAAAGGAAGCTATCACCAAACTGCAGTCAGTGGATTATCCATTGATTTATATTGGAAGCATTGTTGAATGGTTTACAGCAGGTGAGAGAAACAACATACTATATGCGTTTACCGTATATGCAGGACAGGTTATCCTAAAAAATCCTGTGTCAGTGATATGTTTGGGTGAAGCCAGCAGCGGCAAATCCCATATCCAAGAGACAGCATTAAGACTGATTCCAGAAAAATTCATTGTCAATGAGAAGAAAATCACTGAAGCTGCACTGTTCAACCGTGCAAAAAAGGATAAGTATTTTTATGACGGCAAGATTGTCAATTATGGTGATATGGGAGGTGCCAATGACCATGAGTTCATGGAAGAATCCAAAAACCTCATGAAGGAACTTCAGTCAGACGGCTTTTTAAATAAGCCATTAAATATTCCAGATGGTGAAGGTGGATGGGAAGTAAAAGATCTGAAACTGGAGGGTCGGCCTTGCCTAACATACACTACCGTACCTAACCACAATTTCGACGAACAGGAAATGAGCAGAAGCATTTTCATAACACCAAGAATGGACAACAAGGAAATATTCAACCGCAGAAACAGACTACTGGAATTCAAACATGGCAGGAGCTACAACACTTTAAAGAAATACGAAAAGGAAGCTGAACTAGTGCCTTATATGTTATTGCATCTTAAAGAAGTCTTTGAAGATATTGCAATAATAAATCCACATGTCTACTTCGTCATTGACTTTTTAAAGAACTCAGCTTTCTATAAAAAGGGATTTTGACAAGTTCAATGGAATATTAAAAACGATAACCTCCTTGAATTACTATAACCATGAAGTCCATGACGTTGACGGCAAAAAGGTAATACTGACCAATATTGCAGATGTGCAGCAGTTCATGAGCTTGCTAAATCCATACAAGGAAAGCATATCTGCAAATCTTGCTCCAAAGGCTGTTGATGTATTAAACGACATCAGAAACAATATCGATGAGTGGAAGATGCAAAAGGAGAGGGTGATGCCTGGCATGGGAATTACAACCAGCGAATACTTCCAACTTCAAAATCTTGAATTGAGCTTGGATTCCGTTAGGAAATACATGTATGAACTGAAAAATCAAGGATTTCTGCAAATAACTGAACGTTTCAGTAACTTCAATATATATGACCTGGCGAAAAGTGAAATTGCACATATCAGCTACAACCTAAAGCACATAGACGATTCAGTATATGAGGACATCCGATATGAGATCGGCGAATGGGTAGTAGAGCTTATGAACGAAGACAGGTTTGTTGAATGCTTAAGCGTCATGAACTTTGACAGCGAGGTGGAAAAACCGGTTTGGGCAAAAACCAGAAAGACTAAAAAGACTTTTAGAAAAGTCTTTGAAAAGCCCTTATTGGAAAAGGATTGAGAATTGTTTTTCAGTTAATTGAAGGATTATCCAATGTTTTTCTATAGGGTTTGTTAATGTGGAAAACTAAAAAAGACCACGATTTTCAAGACAAGTGAGGGGAACTTTTAAAGTTCCTCCCACATACTTTCAAAAGTGCAGTCTTTTTAAAAATATGTTTGATTTAAAAGGCATTAGAACCATTATTTTCATTGTTAAAGACATTTGAAGAGTTTTTTAAAAAGACCATTGCAAAAGTCTTTGCGGTCTTTTTGGTCTTTTTTAAATTAGTGAAGTGATTTAATGAAGTCAATAAGACAACAGATAATCGAAGCCAAAAAGGAAAAAACACAAAGGGAAGAGGAATTGTGGTTTGTTGATTACTGCAACAACTGCAAGACAGTTTTGGCCTTTAAAAATGATGTGCCTTGCCATCATCCATATTACTGCTGGCATGAAGGAGAACCAGCTATTGTTCAATCAGGCCTTGTCAGAATTGATGAGTTTCGAAGATTACATGGACACATCACAGCACAGATGTATGTTGAATATAAGCAATTGAGAAAAAGGCAGCACCAATTGGTTTGGAAAGGTAGAAAAAAATTGCTGAGAGGGTAATATTTACATTCTGTCTTAACTTGTTTTTTAGGTATTGTTCAATTGGATAGCTGTGATTTTTATAAAAAAGTTGAATGCCCATTTTTTCGTAAACCCTGGTCTATTCCTCCCATAAGGGAAAAATTCGATTTGGTAAAATATCTGTAGAATCTTGTCTACTTATATAAACCTTGATTTAATAGTAGATTCAAGTTTAAATAATAAATATTCATGTATTTAATTAACCAATAGTGAAAACTTAAAAATTTTTATTAACACAATTTTAAATTCACCATATTGAATATTGAACTTGTTACATACTGCTAATATTGATATTACTGTTTTAAATGTTTTATTAATAATATGCAGAATGTGAAACATGAATCAGATTTCTTATGAATGTACCATCAAATTCTTCAGTTGCATCAGGATTATGATGCAAATAATGGGCATTTTCAAAAAGTAGCTATTAGAAATCAGGTGGAAATTTGAATCTCCAAAAAGACTACATTTAACATTAACATATAGCTACCATTAATATCCATATGAAAAAGCCGTATGTTAAACCACTGGCTTTTGTAAAACTTGAAAAATTAATTTACATAGAATTTAATTAGAAATTAATAAGATAAAACAGATGCTCAAAATCATTATTCCTTATCCCTAATTTTAGATATTCTCCTATGAATAGTTGATGTGCCACAATTGTATTTTTCTGCTAATTTCGGAATTGTCATTCCATTTTCATATTCCTCCAACAATTCTTCAGAACTGGGAATATCTTTTCTATACTTAGGATGTTTAATGCCTTTTTTAGGAACAATATTAGGTTTTTTATATTTAGGTAACTCAACGGAAGAAATGGCTTCTTGAACTTCAAAACCATTGTTAATCAATGTAGAAATTTTTTCTAAATATTCCTTATTAACTGATTGCTTAATTATTTTTCCATCATACTTAATCCCATAAGTTTGACCTCTTGCCTTATTGTATTTTACAACACGAGCATGAGTTTTATATTTAGGGCTGTTTTTTCCAGACCTATCTCTCCAAACAACACCGGCACTTTTTAATCTTTTTGTTATTGTGCCTATATCACAACCATATTCCTTTGCTAGTTGGGGTGTAGATTTACCAGATTCATATTTCTCTTTGAGTTCCCATACATCTAAATCATCCCTAATATTTTTGTCTTTTACCTCAACACCAACAGATTTTAATCTTCTAAGAACTGAAGAAGGTGCAAGACCATATTTGTCAGCTATTTCAGTAGAACTCAAGCCAGATTCATAATCCTTCTTTAAATCATATGAATTTATTTCAGGATGATGATCCTTGTGTTGTAAAACAACACCCATCACCTTTAATCTTTTTTCAATGCAAGATTTACCGCAATTATTCTCCTTTGCAATCTCAATTATTGGAATTCCTGATAAATATTGTTTTTTAATTTCATCCATATCCAAATCAATCTTAACACCTCTAACGCCACCGGACTCTAAATTATAATGATTTGGATCTAAAAAAGAGTTATATTCTTTTATCCAATATCTTTCTCGCTCATCTAGAACATCTTGAATTGGTTCCAATTCTTCAATAATCTCATAATCAAAAGCATCAACCCCATGTTTATTAATAGCATTGTCAATATAAGTATTATCATATCTACTTGCTTTATGCTCTTCAATTCTTCTTTCAATGTCAATGCTTTGTCCAATGTAGATTTGTTTTGTATCCTTTTTTGTAATTTTATAAATACCGCAGGTCATGATTTATCCCAAAAATGCAGATTATTCGATTAAATTATCATTTTCAATTACAACAATATTTAAACTATCCATAAATTTTCTCAAGGATTCATTCATAATATAAGTTCCACCAGGATAATCAAAATAAGAACCATTGATTTCATGAATTAATCCAGTACTCTCAGTACGCTTTAATAAGAAATTTAAATCTTCTTCTACAATCCCATATTTTTCATAAAGAATTTTAGGTAAATTTTCCCAATCAGTATGTCTTTCAACTAATGTTAATTCATAATATTCAGGGCGTTCTTCTTTAATTTTATACAAATCTTTTTGCTGAATATAAATTTCTTGAAGAATATACATTTGGTCAATTGATAATTCATGAACAATCTTAATATAATCAAAAGTATATTTTCTATCATCTTCTGAAGATTCTAATGAATTTTTGATTAATTTTGAAAAATAAATTACCTTGTTAGTTTCAATTTCATCTAAAACCATTTTAAATGTTCGAACTAATAAATTTAAAAATTCTAAACTGTTCAAATACTCTTTATCAATTTTTTCTTCATCTAATTTTTCAAGAGAATGTTGAAATGCTGTATCTTTTATTGCTTGTATTGACTCCGTATAAATAACATCCATATAACTTCCAATTACCGGAACGCTTATTAATTTTGATCTAAAAGCTATATCAAATCCTGTTTCAAAAATAACTTTTGCACGATTTTTTAATTCCATATACTTCACCATTAATCTCTAAGAAAAATATCCTTACCTAGTAGAATACTTTTATTTAATTTCTCACGATTATTTAAAGCATGCTGTGTGTCAACAGGTTGATGATTTGTAGCATGGATATCTAATAATCTTTCTATTACTTTAAAGATTGGTCTTTTAAAAACTTCTGAATCCTCAGTATCTTCATAATATTTAACTAAGTTATCAAATGCTTTAAGATTTATTGAAATCTTATTTTCCTCAACTTCATCGCCTAATGACTTTATACCAATTTTTTCACCACCTTCACAAGAATCAACAATCTCTTGAATATCATTTAAAGAAAAATTGGTACTACAAACTTCATTGATGGCATTCTTTAATTCGATTGGAGTGAAATTATCTAATTCGAAATCATATTTCCAAATATGAGTCCAACTTTCTATTAAAGATTCGTTAATCTCACCATATTCATCAATTAATTCTGGAATGACTTCTTTAGCTGGGCGATTATCAAAACCGCTAATCAATTTTTTAGTATCAAATATCACTCCATCTTTTAGGTTTTCAATAATATTGTTCTCATTATCCCCAATGAAAAATGGAATAGCTTGCCATAAATCAAAATTAAAGTTGACTAGATGTTTGAAATTACTAATAACCTTCTTTACATATTTTTTATTTTCCTTTTGAAAAGTTAATTTTCCACCATTAAAATTAGCAATTCCACCGATATTAACGATTTCAAAACCTAAATCTTTAAAGTTATATCCATAAAACTCAAAGAATTTGGGAATCATGATTTCTTCAGTATCTCCTTCAACAAAGATTATTACACGAGGATGATAATCTAGTGTTAGTGAATTGGCCAAATAGTATAATTTTTTACTGTTTAATCTGAATTCATATTCGTCAGTCAATTTATTTTTATACCAATCATTTCTAACACCTCGAAGTGTCCTTCCAGTTTCATTTGAAGGCAGTTCATCTCTAACTTTCTCCCAATTACCATCAATTTCATCAACATCAAATGTTTCATGCTCCAAATCATCTTCAATACATCTTTTAAGCATCATTGCCCACTGAAGATACTCAATTCCCAATCTTGTATGTCCAATGCACTTGTCCTTTTTAGACCATGAAATATTCTTCCATAGCTGTATGATATCATCACTTCCAAGCAAATCTCTCAATTTACGACAAACAACACAATATGCTTTATACAGACCATCATGTCCAAGATTAATTACTTCTAAAGCTTCATCCAAATCAAATTCCTCTAATTTTTTATAAAAAGCATCAATTTCTGTTTTAAGATTGATTTTTCTGAGATTGGATCTACCATACGGAGAATAAATCTGAATAGCCATTAATAAATTGACAAAATTTTCAAAATAAGATTGCCTATACTCTACAATCCCCTCATCATCCAATATTTTTATTAAAGGCCAAATTTGAAATGCAGAGTAATAAGAATATGTTTTAAGACTATGTGTTTCACCATCATAGAATTCTTTAAACTTACAAAACCCATTATCTTCAGGCGTATAAATATTTCCATTTTCTAAATAACCCAACAACTCCTCATGAGAATACTCATCAAAGCTAGGTGAAACATATTGCTCTGATATCGGATTATAAATATTAGTTACTCTAAATATTGGATAAAAAAGTTTTTTCTCCTCTAATTCCTCTAATTTTTTATCATTGATTTTGATTCCACGTTTTTTGCAAAAATCAATGAACTTTTTCATATTCATTGGCGAGTTTTGTAAATATAATTCTGTTTTTATATAATACTTTAAAAATTCTGAGTTCAACAATATCACCATTAAAAATACTTTCTTAATAAAACATTATATTGGTTATTTTATTAAAAGAAGTAATAATAACCAATAATTTAATTTTCCAAACTTAATCCATGGAAAAAATCTAAAATCATGAAACATCTCATAACATAGTCTTTTCTTCCATAACGGAAATTTTCCCCATGAAGGATTTTATGTCTACTGAATTTAATTGAAGCTTTATAGCCTTCGCCAGGCATTGTATGTTGAAAAAGAACCTCTAAAAAGACATCATTCATTGCATCTAAAAATTCATCGCCAGAAGTTAAATCCCTAATATACGTATCATATTTGATATTTTGACCATGTTTATCCTTTTTACGATTTCCATCAAGATCACATACAACTTTCTTTTTATCAACTTTAAGCCCTCTTTGGTTCATAAATTCCATCTGTATACCATCAATTTGAGAAATTAGAACTGGAACAACAACGTTAGAAAAATTAACATTTTTTGGAGGGTTTTTTATAATTTCAACACAATCTCTAATAATTTTCATTCTCCCATCAAAAATAGGATTTGAGCTCCAGTTGTCGGCAAAGCGATTCAAATTTTCGCAATTATTGTCTAGGAAATAGTCATTGAAAACATGGTTAATATCACCCCATTTACTTCTAGAATTACCTTCACATATAGAAACAATGTTAAGAACAATAGATGGATCCATACTTGGACTAATGAACCAATGATATCTTTTTACACAATTCAATGCTCTTTTCTTAGAAATATTATACTGTTCTTTTAAATTCCTCCAAAAGACATTATGCTCCTCGTAAAATTTAAAAATATGGCTGTTAGTATTTATCCAATCATTCCAAAAATCTATCTGTGGTTGAATCGCCTTTAAAATCTCTGACGCTTGAAATATTGCAGAATTATTAAATACATAATTAAGATTAATCATTGTTTGACTCATTGCATCCACTCCAGTTAATGCTTGAGAAACAGCAGCCATATTAGACTCAACAACACTACCCGCCATCCTCCTAGCAGAATCCGCAGCAGACACAGCCTGAGAAACAGCAGCCATATTAGACTCAACAACACTACCCGCCATCCTCCTAGCAGAATCCGCAGCAGACACAGCCTGGAAAACAGCAGAATTATTTAATGCATCATCAATAGGTGATGTAATGTCAGCCATATGTTTGAGATTTTGAACTGCTTGTGAAACACCCAGATTATTGGCCATTAGCTGCATTGATGTTATTTGGGTGTTTAAAATATAATCTTCTAAACCACTATAGATATTGAGTGAACTAAGACTGTTGCGTATTGAATCAACCATGTTACCATAATTATCCTCAAAAGGTTTAACTATATGTTCTCTATATGCAATTACACCATCTTTAAAATCATTGTAAACATCATCATTTGATAAATTAAAAAATTCATCCATATTATTGCATTTTAAGTATCTCTCAAGAATACTTTTTATCTCAGACTGATTCAAGTCATTTAAACTTTCAATTGAGATTTCTGGAGAGTTTAATTGATTAATGATAAATCCTTTACATAATGACTCCCCATCAAGACCTTCGTTAATATTTTTTAATAAGTAATTTAAATCGTCGTCAAAAATTGGCCTTAACTCCAAAGTCCCTAATGTGTTATTTTCAATAACGATTGGCCTATTTACAAGTTCAATAAATTCTTCCATACTTTTAACCTCAATAATTTCCTTATTACTTTTTTTAGAATCATCATCTTTCTTAGATTTAATATTATTATCTTTCATTTTATAACCTCATTAGAGTTTATTCAAAAATTTAGAAATCTTTCTTTGAAGATTTCCATGTACAAGATTTATCATTCATATGTCCCCATTGTAACATTTACAGGACATCTTGACAAACTTATACTATCATACATTACTCTTACCAAATAGGATAAAGAATAGGCATTTAGATTTCCAAAAATAATAGGCTGAAATGGACACTTGATAATTCCATAAATTGCGCAAAGAATGTTTCATGAGTTTGTACATGTTTATCCAATTAGTATGGTGTGGTTTTACTCATGATTGGAATAACATTCACTATACATATTATATTTAATTACTATAATATAAACTTTTCTAATAAAAATTTTTTATCATATATATTTATATCATATTAGAAACAGATAATATCATAGATACTAAAATCCAAGAGGTGGAAAAAAATGCTGATACTAGCTACAAGTAAAATTCAAAGCAATTACCAAACCACAATTCCAAAAGAAATAAGAAAAAATTATGATATTGACAATGACACTGTTGTAGAATGGGCCATCAATGAAAATGGAAATCCGGAAATAAATTTCAGAAAAAAAAGAAACTTTAAAGACTTAGTTGGTGCTTTTAAAAGTGATGAAAAAACCAATGCTGTAGAATTGAAAAGGAGTTTGTACGAATGAGAAAAGTATTCCTAGATACATCTTTCATCCTAGCCTATGTCAATTCAAATGATGAATTGCATGATAATGCTTTAAGACTAGAAGAAGCGGAAAACATTCTCTCACAGGACTGCTATATTAACAATAACGTGTTGAACGAAGTTTTAACATTAACTGGCAGGAAAATGAACGTTGACGCTGCTGAAGAAATATACTACGGCCTGATAGATAGCTTTGAAATACTAAATGAGTACACTATTTTCAACTACACTGCTAAAACATTTGACATCTTCAAAAAAATTGTTGGAACCAACAGTAAAAAGACAAAACTAAGTTTCACCGATTCAAGCATTATCCTAACCATGAAAGAATCAAACATTACTAATCTGGTCAGCTTTGATCAGCAATTCAATAATTTCAATGAGATTAACCTAATTGGTTTGAATTATCTATAATATTAAATGCTTCAACTACAAATCTGTAGTGACTTTTGTTGAAAATATTTTTTCTGTAGTGATTGGGGATTTTTTTGAAATAATATCCTCGATATTTTCCAATTCCTTTTCACTAATCAAATAGATTTCCAAATCACCATTTGTTTTAATATCTGCCTCCAAATCAAATTGATGTTCATCCACATCATTATTTCCAAAATCAAAGCATATTGAATAGAGAGTGTCAGATATTCCTTCATTGATTATTTTATATTTTGTTTTTTCTGTTTTGAGATACGTAATATCAAGATTTTTCGGTTTTTTAAATACTAAAACATATTTACCCTGAGATTCCAATTCCTTTTTAAGGAACTGGTCAAAATTCAAATTCATTGTTAATCTTAAGACATCATCTTCAGGAATGATTATCTGATCTAATTCAATGAATAAATGTTCAGCAGGTCTTTTAATAATCAATAAATGTTGAGTGCCTAGTTTTGTTAGATAAAAATTATTTTTCTTCCAATCAAAAAAATATATTAAAAAAGCAACTGCAATTCCTAAAAATAACAATATGCTTTGCCAAATAGGAAGTTTAGCTAGAATTGAAATGATTGTCGGCGCTACAATAGAGAAAATTCCAATTAGTGTACCTATGATTGCATGATCATCATGCCATTGATTGATAGCATCAATGTTATTATGTAATATTGTTTGAAACATTTTTATTCATCCATATATTTTTCAAAAATGCCTATAATCTCATATAACTTCTCTTCATAGTTTCTTTTGATTTTAATGCTGTCCCTATAATATATGAACCTGTATTCTACTTGATTTATTAAAAAGTGCATTTCTGCTTCAAAAAAATAATATTCATCTTTTAATGTAGCATTACAGTATGATTCATTTAACTTATTGCTGTAGACAAGTTCATTGTCATGGATGAATTTTATATTTTTATAATCCGCATTGCAAATCATGTCTCTTTCCTTTTTAAAAGAAGAGGAGAATAAAGAAATGTTTCCATCAAGTACCTTGTAAAGAAACTTGAAAGCTTTTCTTTTGAGGGATCTTTTTTCTGTAATGATGAATAATAATTTAGAATCAATGCGGTATATAAACTCAACATTGCACTCAGAAATTTTACCTTTAACTGTATTAGCATCATGATTTTCAATATTTATTTCATGGATTTTTTCAAAATCATCTATTTCTAAATCCATGTCCCTTATTTTATAAATATATAAAATCATTTTAATCACGGCATTATTCTTTTATTTTTTTGGAATATTTTTCCCTGTATTCTTTAAATGAAGCTTCAGTTTCGTCAAATTCTTCTTTTGCTTTTTCAAATAATTTATCAATATAATCCAAGCTTGGATATTTTTTATCATTAGGATAATCTTCCCATTCTTTGATTACATTGGAAAGTTCATTTATAAATAACAATGATAATTGAAGTTTTTCACTATAATGCAAGTCTTCTAAACAACCGCTGGAAAGAATGTGTATTCTGCTTGTTTCATCAAATCCGTTTTCGGTTTCTTTTTTGAAAACATCGATTATAACAATAAAATGATTATCATCATATATAAATTCTCCTCTGAAGTGGTTTAATGATTTTTTATTGAATAAACCATAGCATATTGGTAGAGAAGGTAATTCTTGATGTGATTCTTGTGTTTTGATACTTGGAGGAGTATTATCGTGCTCAATATTTGAAGAATTTGGAATTCCAACTCTTAAATTTTCAAATGACTCCAAAGTAATATTATCTGAAATTTCACCATTTTGATATAATTTCCACAACATCCAAAGTAAAAAATCGTGTGTAATGTTAATATCAGTGAAAGAGATTTCATTTTCTTCTAAAAAATCATATAATTTTTCTTTAGGAGTTTCTATGAAATCTTTTCTACCTATTATACAAATAAGATTTATATCAGGCAACATTATAGTATCCACATAATTGGTATTTAAAAAAGCACCTTTTCTTATTGCAAAGGAATTTTTGAAAATTTTTGAAATGAAAACATCACCCTTAAATAATTCATTAATCCCAGAATCATAATCTTTATCTTGAACACGTTTATCATCATCATAAATTGTTTTTGTTTTATAAGAATAAACATACTCTTCAGTGAATCCTTCCCAATATTTATTATTATCTGAATTAATATTTTCACTGTAGGGATTAGTTTTTTTAACAGCATCGATATACTGTTGTGCTAATTCTTCAGAAAGTTTATTATCAGTCTTTATAATTTTGCTAATTATGACTTTATTTCTATGTCTGATTAATTCTTCAGCCACATTAATCACCTACTTTATAATACTGTAATTATTTATTAAATTCTTAGTATATAAACTTAATTAAGTTCATTTAACAATATTGCTTTGAGTTTGAAAAATTGTAGTTACTACATATTTACAAATTTAATTCAGTAGTAATTCTAAGATATTTTAACCAAATTCTACTACATACCCATATAAAATAATCAAAAATACTAACTTCTATGACCTATATTTCAACATAATGATTTATTCATCATACAATAGTCATTGTTGAATTTTTGGTATTTATACAAAATAATTCGTTATAATAGTTATAAACAAATAAACAATGTCTATTATACAAAATATATTCTTAATGAGTAATAAAGAAAAAGGTTATGTTAAAACTAAAAGTAACGAGATGATGAAGGCATTCTAAGAATGCCTCTACAATACCACTACCCTTCACTAACCTTATTAATAATCCCTATAAGCTCTTTTTTCAATCCTCTGACCTCTTCAATTTCATTTCTCATACTGCCCACTTCAGATTTTAATGCTTCATTTTCCTTTTCCATCTGAATGAACTGAGGAGATTTAATAGACAGCTTTTCAACATCAGTATTTATGGTGACGGCAGGCAGGTGCTGAATATACTCATATTTCAAATCGTCAGGATTTGTCATGAAATATGCTGCATCGGTTTTATTCTTGGCCTTTCCCTGCACGTCATTTACCTTGTCAAGGCTCATGCCGTCATTGTACAGTGCAGATGCATGGAACTTTCGAAGCATGTGGGATCTGAACCTTCTATATTTTCCAACCCTTCCAAGGCCTAATGTGTCGTTGATCATTTCAAATGACTGAACCATATAGGTTCTGCTGATTTGAAAGAGCGGGCTTTCCTCACTAATCGGCCTATCTCGAAGCAGCAAATATGCATTGATTGCATTAACGGCTTCAGGACTGCAGTAGGTGAGGTAATACTTGTTTGTCTTTTTTCTTAAGATGGTGAAGGTCGGAACCACATCATCAATACCGTTTAGATAATCGATTGCATGGAAAATGTCCATATTCCTCTTCGGCAGATATTCAGACAGCGCATCTATGTAATCTCCGATTGTCAGGCTCAATGTTTCGATTCTTGCACATCCGCTTGAACATGAAAAGAGTATTATGGCTTTCATTAATGGTGTTGCTATCTTAAAGGCTTCCCTTATAACTGCCTTATCCGGCAAGTCCTTGAAGTATATCGGAGCAGGCTTTTGAATGCTTTTGTCGTTGACTTTCGGAAGTGACAGTATTTCAATGTCATAGAACTTGTAAAAAAAGATTATGCAGTTCATCTCTTTTCTAACAGTTCCCAGAGCATAGTTTTGAAAGAGATGATGTCTGTACTCGATCAGTTTTGATTTCAACCTGCTGTGTTTCCATTTGACCCCGTTCATCTCATCCTCTTCTGCCTCCTTGAGAAAGTCCTTAAGCTCCATGCCAAAATAGTTACAGTACTTTCTCAAAGCAATCTCATAATTGAAAGTTGTGCCCTTTGAGTGGTTGCAACTTATCGATAGATTTTTCAATAGCTCGTCATTCATCATGCTTTCACCTATATATTTTAGATATTTAAAATCTTTAGAGAGAGCGCCTGATTAGTAATAAGTATCTGAACTTTTGAAACAGTTCGTATAAAACATATGATATAGTTCGCAACCTTATCGATTTGAACCACAAAACTCCAATATGAAATTTATTTTATTTCATTATCATTAAGAATCAATTAAAATTATTAACTCTTCTAATTTTATTTTTAAATCAGCCATTTCTTTTTCACCGATTTGGAGATTTAATTTATTTTCGATTTCTTCATTTGTTTTGAATGCAAATTTTTGTATTTCTTTTCCTTTAGAGGTTATCTTGATAATTTTTTTTCGGTTATCGTCAGAATCTATTTCCTTTGTTAGGAATTCCTTTTTCTCTAAAATCTTTACGGATTTGGTAATGCTGCTTTTTCCTATATTTGTTTTGTTTGCCAAAAAGTCAATTGAAACACCATCGTTTTTAGCCAAAACCAGCAAAACTCTTGCCTGACTTATGGTTATGTCCATTTCCTTTAATGCATTGTTCAGGTAGTTGGTATAGGTATAAAAAAGGTCTCCGATTAGAAATCCCAATTTTTTCTCTGACATAGTAACATTTATATACGATGCTTTTAAAATAGTTTTCTATGAAATAGTTTCATAGGCAATAATTTTATATGAAATAAATTTAGCGAGTGGACAACATGAAAACTGCAATAATATACGTATCCTCCCATCATGGAAATACAAAAAAGGTCATTGATGAAATGGCAACAGTAAAAGACATGGATTTATTCAAGATATCACAAGCCAAAGCTACAGACTTTTCAAGCTATGATGCAATAGGATTTGCTTCAGGAGTTTACTATCACAAGCTTCACAAAGGAATAGAAAAACTAGCATCAGAAATTGATTTGACAGGAAAGAAAGTATTTACTGTCTATACCTGTGGCATAAACTACATCAATTATGCAAGAGGCATCCAAAAGATTATCAAAGCACAAAATTGTGATTTTATTGGTGGTTTTTCCTGCAGAGGCTATGATACATTCGGATTTTTTGAAAAAATTGGCGGAATAGCTAAAGGCCATCCCAATGAAAAGGATTTTAAGAAAGCTCATGAATTCATAAAGAATATATAGGTGATAATATGGCAAAATTATTCAAACCGAAAATGCCGAAAATAGGCGTTGAAGGACACTGGTCAAGCATGAAATTCAGTGAAAACATCCTGCAGGATGCACTGATAAGACATGTTTTAGGATTGACATATCTGCAGATGGCGGATATAGGAGAAGTATTTGAGATTACAGAAAAGTTCAAGTCAGGCACTGAATGGATTGATGCATGGTCTCAAATGGCAATAACCTTGGAAAAAAGGGCAGATGAATCAAACAGCAATGCAACAAAAGAAAGCGCATATCTTAGAGCATCAACATACTGGAGAGTTTCCCTGATGTATTTCAACTCAACAGATGATGAGCGTTTAGCCGAATACTCTCAAAATAGCCTAGACTGCTATCATAAATATCTGGAAGTTTCAGACATTGACGCAACATATGTGGAACTGCCTTATGAAAATACATTCATGCCAGCACATTTCTATAAGTCTCCAGCTGCAGGTGATAAGGCTCCATTGATGATATTGACTCCCGGCCGTGACACATTTGCGGAAGACACCGCATGGATATACAGACAGGCCCTAAAAAGAGGAATCCACTGTCTTGTTTATGATGGTCCAGGACAGGGATTTGCCTTAAGAATGAATGGAATAACATTCAGGCATGATATAGAAAACGTGATAACTCCAATCATCGATTATTGTCTGGAGAATTATGACTGTATTGATGAAGACAACATAATATTGTTCGGCATCAGCTTTGGGGGATTTCTGGTTCCGCGTGCTGCCATTAATGATGAACGTGTCAGTATGTGCATTGTAGATCCTGGCAACATTAACTGGGGAGGAGCATTTGCTGAGCGATTGGCAGTGATTGAGAAAATGCCGAAAAGGATTCGTCCTGCACAACTGGACTTCATGCTTGAAGACTACATTTACAAACATGGCGCAACAGCCGATACAATATGCGACGAACTTAGAAAATTCGACAATACAGACATCATTGATGATTTGGACTGCATGACAATCGTGATGGATGGAACTTCCGAGATGACTCAAGGCGAAGCAAAGGTATTTTATGACATGCTTGATTGCGAAAAGGAGTATTTACTGTTTGATGAGGATTCAGGTTCCCAGATGCACGCACAAATGGGAGGCTATGCAACAGCCAGTGAATTATTGCTGGATTTGGTTGAAAAACACTTATAATTTCGATTACATTATACTCCAAAAATCCACAAAAGGGTTCATGTGAAACACATGAAAAAGTTCCGATACTTATCGATTTTTCATCACTAAAAACTCTTTATTTTATATAAAGAAATCCTATAAAAATACGAACATTTCGTATAAAACAAAACTATATATAATAATATAATCCAATAAATTATTAATTCATATCTAATGAATTAACCAAAAATTGGAGATAAAAAAATGAAAGCTAACGCACAAAAAATAGCTGATGGAGTAT